>JGI20214J51088_10001205_pt1 | contig 17583 bp, 15 predicted proteins | sample WetSurMetagenome_FD_51088 | JGI IMG/M metagenome (IMG submission 51088) | reverse complement strand
CAGTTCCAAGCCCTCGTGCGCGAGCTCACTGCCCTTCCCCGGGAACCGGAATGGGTCGAGTTCAAGCACAACAAGGCCATTCCCACAAGATCTGCGACCACATTTCTGCGTTGTCCGCCTCTGCCCTGCACGGTACGTCTCTCTGTGCATCCCGCTGTCTCACAATCGAGTACAGACAGCGCAGCTTTTGGGAGTTACTATTTCAAGAAGATTCCGTCCCTTTCTAGATTGGAGGAGATACGATGCCAACGAGTGTTGAGAAGATTTATGAGGAAGCCATGAGCCTCCCCAATGAGTCCAAGGCCATATTGGCCGAGCGTNTTGTTGAATATTTGGAAACTCACGTAAACCCCGATCTGGAACGTATTCATCTCGACACCGTGAAACTTTATATGAAATCCCCCCAACCCGTCACCCCGGCATGCTTCTGGCCGGGGTCCAGGACTTAAAAAAACTGGATTCCAGCCAAAGCTTGTCCCGGCAGGCTTTAGGCCGGGAACATGCTGGTTGACGAAGGAGGGATTTCATCCTTCGTTGTGACCCGCAGGGTCATGGGGGTTAGGAAAGATGAGTTGAAAAAGGGACAAGTGGAGCAAGTTGACGATAAAGAGGGTCCCGGCTGTATGGTGGAATGATTACCGCAATGCACGAATTGTTGGAAGGTCTGCATGGGTGTACAATATGAATGGGACCGAAGGAAGGCTGAATCTAATCTGCGAAAGCACGGCGTCAGCTTTGACGAAGCTGGGACGGTCTTTCGGGATCCGTTGGCTATTATTTTCGACGATGAGACGCACTCCGCCCGGGAATATCGCGAGATCATAATCGGCCATTCCACGAGAGGTCGCCTACTGCTCGTCTGCTTCACGGAAAAGGCCGGGAACGTGGTTCGCATTTTCAGTGCACGTTTAGTAACCAAGAGGGAACAAGAAGACTATGAAGAAAACAGAGGGCTCTAAGCTCACCAGCAAAGAATCAGATGACTTGCTCCCCGAATACAAATTCGATTACAGCAAAGGCCGTCCCAATCGATTTGCCGCTCGAATACAGCAGGAAGANGTGACGGTTGCTCTTGATCCTGATGTGGCTGAAGTCTTCACAACCTCCGAATCAGTGAATNCGGTACTGCGCGCGATCATTGANACCATGCCTAAAACTAAGGGAAGAACACGGGCTCGTAAACAATCATCGAATTAGAAAAGCGGCTAACAACGCCATTCGGGATTATTACCGGAACCATCGACGCCGGCCTGATCAGATTGCACAGCGGAACTCGGAGGGATGCCGGTTAGGTGCCTTTCCGGGCATAGGCGTTATGTCATCCAAACACAGACCACAGGCCGAACGATGCCATCAAACCTCTTATTTCTAAATACTTACCAATGGTGCGCCCTGTGACAGGTGACAGCCTGCGGCCGTAGCCACACTTTGACAAGGCAAATGGTCATGACGGAGACATCGGAAAAGAGCTTCGAAAGCATCATTGAGTCGCACTTGCTGGAAAACGGCTACGTTAGCGTGCCCACAGACGGCTTCGACCGCGAACACGCCATCTTTCCGGATCTTGTGCTGGCGTTCATCCGTTCCACTCAACCGAAACAATGGGAAAAGCTGGAGGCGCTGCACGGAGAAAAGACCGGCGAGCGAGTTATCCACGACCTGTGCAAGTGGATGGATAGTTATGGATCGCTTTCTACCTTGCGTCATGGGTTCAAGTGTTACGGCCGCACCCTGCGGGTGGCCTTTTTCAAGGCGGCCCACGGACTCAATCCGGAACTGGATGCCCGTTACGCGGCCAACTGCCTGGGCGTGACCCGACAGCTTCGTTACAGCCCCAAGAGCGAGAAATCGCCTGACGTGGTCTTGAGCGTCAACGGCGTTCCCGTGGCCACACTGGAGCTAAAAAACCCGCTCACCGGGCAGACGGCAGAACATGCCATGCACCAGTACCGGCGAGATCGCGATCCGCGTGAGAAGCTCTTTGATTTCAGGAAACGGTCGTTGGTCCATTTTGCGGTGGATACGGAAACAGTCCATATGACCACGCGACTGGCTGGCAGCGCGACCCACTTCTTACCATTCAACCTGGGCTGTAACGGCGGTGCCGGCAACCCGCCCGATCCCTTCGGACGCACCTATCGCACGGCCTATTTGTGGGAGGAGGTGCTCCAGCGGGACAGCCTGTTAGATCTCCTTGCCCGCTTTCTTCATCTCCAGATCGATGAGCGGATCAGCGACGACGGGGGGAAGGTGAAAAAGGAAACCATGATCTTCCCGCGCTATCACCAGCTCCAGGCCATGCGGCAACTGGTGAGCACCTCGGCAGTTGAAGGCCCCGGGCACAATTATCTGATCGAGCATTCGGCAGGGAGCGGCAAGAGCAACACCATTGCCTGGCTGGCCCATCGCCTTTCCTCCCTGCATGATGCCGACGACCGGCGCGTCTTTGACAGCGTGGTCGTGGTGACCGACCGGCTGGTCCTGGACAAGCAACTCCAGGACACCATCTATCAATTCGAGCACCGTCAGGGCGTGGTGCAGAAGATTGACGAGCACTCAAAGCAATTGGCAGAGGCGCTGGAAAATGCGGTGCCCATTATCATCACCACGCTGCAGAAATTCCCCTTTGTCTCACGGCAACTGCTCAAACTGGCGGAAGAACGCGGCGACGGCGACACGGCAAGCGGACGATTGCCGACACGCCGTTGTGCCGTGATCATCGACGAAGCGCACAGTTCCCAGTCAGGCGAAACCGCAACGGACCTTAAAGAGGTGCTGGGAGGTGAAGCGTTACACGCGCAGGCCCGCAAACAGGCAGAGGAGGAAGGCGGGGCGCACCTGGAGGAGCTCTTCCGAAGCATGGCCAAGCGAGGCAGGCAGGCCAATATCAGCTTTTATGCCTTCACGGCCACTCCCAAGCACAAGACCTTGGCGGTTTTTGGCCGCAACGGTGAGCCGTTTCACCGCTACACCATGCGGCAGGCCATTGAAGAGGGCTTCATCATGGATGTGCTCCTCAACTACACGACCTACAGGACCTACTACCGTCTCCTGAAGGCCTGCGAGGACGACCCCAATGTGGAGCGCAAGAAGGCTGCCAAGGCGCTGGCCCGGTTCATGCGGCTACATCCCCATAACATTGCCCAAAAGACCGCTGTCATGGTGGAGCATTTCAACGCCATGACCCGGCACAAAATCGGTGGACGTGCGAAGGCCATGGTGCTTACCGGTTCACGACTGGAAGCGGTCCGCTACAAGCAGAGTTTCGACCGGTACATCCGGGCCAAAGGCTACCCCATCAGGACGCTGGTGGCCTTCTCCGGAACGGTGATCGATGATAAGGTTCCCGGTAAAAGCTATACCGAAGAGGGGATGAATAACGGCATCCGCGAAAAGCAATTACCCGAAAAATTTGCTACCGTCGAGTATCAGGTGCTGCTCGTAGCTGAAAAATACCAGACCGGTTTTAACCAACCACTGCTGCACACCATGTACGTAGACAAGCGGCTGGACGGCATTCAGGCAGTGCAGGCCTTGTCACGCCTCAACCGCACCCATCCGCTCAAGGAGGACACGTTCATCCTGGACTTTGTCAATGACCGCCAGGAGATCCATGAGGCGTTCAAGCAGTTCTACGAAGGGGCGATCATGGGCGAGGAGGTCGCGCCGGAACGCCTCTACGAAATCAAGGCGGACCTGGACGCGTCCGGCGTGTACTTCAGCCACGAGGTGGTGCGCTTTTGCGACATCTATTTCAAACCCAAGGAACGGCAAAGCGCGGCGGATCACAAAGCGATGAACGCAGCCCTGGACCCGGCTGTCGACCGCTTTCGGGCAATGCAAACCAGCGATGCGGATGGCTCCGAACTGTGGCGCGGCAAGCTGTACGCCTTTCGTAATCTGTACGCGTTCCTTTCGCAGATCATTCCTTATCAGGACAGCGACCTGGAGCGGCTCTACACCTTCTTGAGGCATTTGGCGTCGAAACTGCCTAAGCGCACATCAGGGCCGGGTTATCACTTCGATGATGATGTGCGGCTGGAGTATTACCGGCTTCAAAAAATCAGCGAGGGCTCCATCAATTTGAAGGAGGGCAAAGCGTATCCCCTTGATGGCCCGAAAGAGGTCGGTAGCGGCATCCTTCGAGAAGACCAGATGCCGTTTTCGCGGCTTATTGACATCATCAATGAACGATTTGGCACGGATTTCAAGGAAGCAGATCAGCTCTTTTTCGATCAGATCGTCGAAGAGGCCGTTAGGGATGGCTCCCTCCAGCAGGCGGCACTGGTTAACCCTATTGATAAGTTCCAACTCGTTTTCAGACAGGTTCTGGAATCGCTGTTCATCGATCGGATGGAAATGAACGAGGAGCTTTTCGCCAAATTCATGAATGATGCTGAATTCCAAGAGTTGGTGGCGAAGGGACTCGCTCAGCGGGTGTATGCTCGATTGCCGAAGACGATTCAGGAGGGACAACCATCCGATCTGAATGAAGCCTCAATGGAAAGCAACCATTCGGCAATCCCGAAGTGTTGAAAATGGCAAGTGCTCATATAGGGGTACGGCTGCACGATCTCACTGCCCACAGATTACAGACATAACTCTAAGAACTTGGATCGAGGTGGCGTAGACCGATCGGGACAAATCAGAAGGAGAGACCATGAGCAAACCAACCCGCGCCAGCCACCCGATCTACAGCCTGCTGCCTACGGAAGTCGAATGATTCGATTCCCTGGCCGAGCTTGCCCTGGATATGCGTCAGCATGGAATTCATGTTGAGCGAAGCTCTGCCCATCTATTCGGGCGGGCTTGGCAATGTGGCGGCGATCAACTTAAAGCCTAATGAAAAAAGGGAAGCATTGGACGCTTCCCTTTCCTTGGCAGCTACAAAAAACTATAGTATTCGTTTATTCCTTAACTTTAGCAGGAACTGTCACGCTTTGTGTCACGGGCCCGTGTCCGATCGGCAGCTAAAGTCAATGAATCGTCTTTCGCTGGTGCAAAGCTTCGGCAAGAGCCGTCACGCTTTCTGTCCCTCTGTTTGCCTGCGGCCAAATCAAAAACACTGGACTCGGTCGTCGTATAACTCCGACATGTGCCATCTCGTTTCCTGTCTCTTTTTTGGTCCGCAGCCAGAACCGAACCGGCTCCGAAAACAAGTATCATACTGAGTACCAAACCCACCTTTAGCATGTTTTTCATAAAACTCTCCTTTGTTTCGGTATTGCTGCCAATATCTCTACCCTGCAGGGCGCAGGGATCGAGATCCTTCTTCGAGCTCCCCTTAGGAAGCTTCACGTTACTTTGGTCACATTTCAGTCGCGGCTGAAATCGCGAATCGATATGAGATGGTGCATTGGTGTTTGCTATAAGTATGCCAAAGCCTATTTCGTTTACTGGCGCCAGGTTTCGGGGCAGGTTTGAGATTTTGCGCTTCCCGCACTCGAAAAATTTGTCGAACGGTCGACACAATTGTCGAGTTGCTCTTACCTAACCGAGGTTTCGGGGATAGAATATCGTAGTTTAGAGAACTGTTTTTCGAGAGAATGAGGACAAAGCGCACCGTTATGAATGCACGCTTACGATTCGTATTGTTTCCGATCGTCGGAGCGATGGTCTTTATCTGTCTCTCTTTTGTCCATGATGGTTTGCGGACGGACAGAGACCTCCAGAGCTACTATTTACCCATAGGGGTCGGCATGACAGTCGGTCTTACTGTCGCCTTCCTTCAAAACAGGATGCAAACCAGGACCCGGAAATACGAGAGGCAGCTCTCTCGGGAGCGGGAAGATGCCGCTCTCGGACGGGTAGCGGCAGCTATTGCTCATGAGGTCCGAAACCCCCTCAACGCCTTGGGAATGGGCTTACAGAGACTGCAAATCGAGGCCCGCGAGCTCAGCATTGATCATCAGCAACTGGTGGGCCTCATGCTGGACTCTGTAGGTCGCACCAACCGCATTATAGGCGGTCTCTTGAAGTACGCTCGGCCGCAGAAACCGAACCCGGGATCCATGAGGCTGGACTTGATCATTGAAGAGCAACTGCTGCTTTATCAGTCCCGGTGCAAAGAGATCGGTATAGAAGTTACCAAAAATATAGAGTTTCGAGAGCCTGTTTTCGCCGATGCTGATCTTCTGAGTCAGGTGGTTCAAAATCTTCTGCTGAATGCAATCGAGGCACAAGCCGACGGTGGATTTATTCGGATTGAACTGAAGCGTAGGGGTTCGGAAGTTACCCTGGCAACCCGTAACGGAGGGTTCTTCTTACCTGCCGATCAGGCCGAGCACATCTTTGAACCTTACTTCACCAGTAAAGTTCAAGGAACAGGACTGGGATTGTCTATTGCTCAACGCATTATTGAAACTCACGGTGGGCGTTTGGAGGTCAGGTCCATGGCGAACAATCAGGTGGAAATAGTTGCTCACCTTCCTTTGGTTTGAGCCCAAAGAAAGACCCCTGGCGCAAGGAAGTGTTTTATGACGATGAAGATTCTTGTTGTCGATGATGATTCGATCCAAAGGGAGGTCCTCAAGGGGTTCCTGGCTAATCAGGGATACTCGACATTGACGGCCGTCGATGGCGAAGAGGCCCTTCAGATTTTCCAACGTGAACCCGTCCACCTGGTTCTTCTTGACTACCGAATGCCCGGATACAAAGGCGATGAAGTCTTGGCGAGGATAAAGGCAATAAACCCTTTTGCAAGGGTGATATTGATCACTGCTTACGGTGATGTGAATACGGCGGTGACGGTACTAAAACTTGGCGCTGACGAGTTCCTTGAAAAACCCGTGGATCTGCCTGTCCTTTTGAGCAAAATACAGAAGATTGAACGGGAGATTGCCGTGGATGAAGATGTAGCCGTGGTAATGGAGACTGTTGAAGAGGGGCCTCTACCCCTGAAGATCGTATCTGAAAGTCCCGGGATGAAAGAAGTTCTGTCGCTGGCTCGGAGAATTGCCGAAACCCCATGGCCGGTACTCATACAGGGAGAAACGGGAACCGGCAAAGAGCTCATCGCGAGGCTCATACACCTCGTGAGCCCCAGAAGAGACGATCCTTTTATTGAGCTGAACTGCGCTGCGATACCGGAAAACCTCTTTGAGAGCGAAATGTTCGGCCATGAGAAAGGAGCATTTACCGGCGCTCTGAACAGGCGACGGGGACGTTTTGAGTTGGCGGACAAAGGGACGTTGTTTTTCGATGAGATAGGGGAAATGCCATTGCTGCTTCAACCCAAGCTGCTGCGCGCTCTAGAGGAAAAGAAGATAAGTAGAGTAGGAGGTGAGAGAGAAATCCATCTTGATGTGCGCGTAGTATTAGCCACGAATCGGAACCTTAAACGCTTGATTGAGGAAAACCAGTTTCGGGATGATCTTTATTACCGCATCAAGGTCTTTGAGGTCTATATTCCCCCGTTNCGAGAGCGCCGGGAGGACATTCCCGCCCTTGTTGACTTGTTCCTGCATCGCCACTNCAGTGGCTCTGTCCGTTTTTCCACGGCAACCCTGGACACTCTCNTAAAGTATCCCTATCCAGGAAACGTGCGCGAATTGGAACACATTGTACAGCGAACGATCACCCTGGCCAGAGGAGNAATCATTCATCCCNTGGACTTGCCGGAGGAGATTCGTCATTACCAGGCTACGACTCGGGGGACCCTCGTAGAGAGGCTGGATGCTTTGGAGAGGGAACTCATACTTTCTGCCCTTGAGAANAGAAACTGGGTCCAGACACAGGCTGCCGAACTTCTCGGTATCGACGAGCGAGTGCTCAGGTACAAGATGAAAAAACATGCCATCAGTAAGGAGGATAGTTGATTCCCGCGGGAGGTCGCGGAGAACTGCAAGGCCGCCTTGAAGTAAAAAGGAGAAACATGAACTGGTGTATGCGTTTTGACCATTTTCAGCTCTGACGGCATGATAAGATCAAAGTCCTCGCTTCAGAAAGGGGATGTTATGTTTGATGGCTCATCAGCAGGAGACTGAGACAACGTTGGAGGCGCCCATGGAATGGACGTTACCCTTTTATCTGAACATTCGCCAAAAGATTATACTGGGCCTTTCCCTTTGCGTGTTGGTGATCGGCGCCGTCGGTGGCATTTCGTATCGTTATTTGCGCGAGGTTGAGCGGAAGCAACATATCGTGGAGATTGCCGATGATCTGAGCAACGTGGTGCTGGAAATTCGTCGCTATGAGAAAAATTACCTGCTTTACGGCGCAACCGAGGATCTCCAGGAAAACCGCAGGTACATTGAGCAGGGAACGGAAGTCCTTAATAAGATTTCACCAGAGATGAAGAACCTTAAAGGAGCTACTTTGCTCAATCATCTCGGGGAGGAATTGGTGGGCTATAGCCGGCTAATGGAAGAGATGGCAACTGCAGACCGCCACGGAGGACCTCCAGGTGAGGCCCAGATAAAGGAACAATTGCGTGAACACGGGAAAACCCTCGTGGATTCTTCACAACAACTTGTGCAATTTGAACGTCAGCAAATTCTTACTATTATCAACACGCTCAAGGCACAACTCCTTGCATCCCTCGGAATATTTTTGGTTTTCGGTGGATTCCTGATTCCCATTGTCACTCACAAAATCATTCGACCGCTGCGCGTGATTGAAAAGACCACCCTTCGCATTGCCCAGGGGGACTTCAGGCCGCTCCCGGTTCGGCATTCGCGCGATGAAACACAACGCGTAGTGGAAGCATTTAACCTCATGGTTGGAGAACTGGAGAAGCGCCAGGATCAATTGCTGCAGGCTAAGAAACTCGCATCACTCGGGACTTTGACTTCCGGAGTAGCCCACCAGTTAAACAACCCGCTCAACAATATTTCCACCTCCTGCCAGATCCTTTTGGAAGAGCTCGACCAGGCCGAACAACAATTCCTCCGAAAGATGCTCACTAATATCGAACAGGAAGTTTACCGGGCTCGTGATATTGTGCGGGGACTACTGGAGTTTGCACGTGTTAAGGAATTTTGCCTTGCGCCTGCTCCGCTTTCCCGGGTCGTGGAAAGGTCCGTAAGCCTGATCTCCAGTCACGTTCCGCCGGGCATTGAGATCATCCAGGATATTCCCGAAGACCTTAATCTGAATCTTGATACTCAGCGGATGCAGCAGGTCTTATTGAATCTCATTGAGAATGGCATCCACGCCATCAAGAGTCCTCCGGGGCAAATCAAGATCAGTGCCAAGTCACAACTTGGCATGAATCAAGTTGTCATCACCGTTGAAGATAACGGTTCCGGCATCTCTGAACAGAACTTGGGACGGGTCTTCGATCCCTTCTTTACGACCAAAGATGTGGGTCTCGGGACCGGTCTCGGGCTTTCGATCGTCTACGGAATCATTGAAAAACATCAGGGTTCCATCTCTCTGGAGAGCAAGGAAGGTGAGGGCACCCGGTTCACCATCCGCCTGCCACTCGACACGGTTTGCTGAGCAGGATAAAGACAAATGAGTGCAGCCAGGATTCTAATCGCCGACGATGAAGTTATTGCCAGGGACAATCTGGAGTACCTGCTGCGCAAAGAAGGATACGAGACCGTATCCGTCGAAAACGGTGCAGAAGCTCTCCTGGAACTGGAAAAGAGGCAATTTGATTTGGTGATGACGGACCTTCGGATGCACCCTGTGGGCGGCATGGAGGTTTTGCTTCGCACCAAGGAACTCTGCCCGGATGCCGAGGTCATTGTCATCACCGGCTATGCCACCGTGAGCACTGCAGTCGAAGCGATGCAACAGGGAGCATACCATTACATTCCAAAGCCCTACAAAATCGATGAAGTGCGAAACCTGGTGCGACAGGCACTGGAGAAGAGGTCCCTTCGTCAGGAAGTGACCGAATTAAGGCGTAAGGTCAAATCTCAGCAAGAAACGCCGCTCCTGCTCGGGAACAGCCCGGAGATGGAGATCCTGAAAAGAACGATCGAACAAGTTGCTCCCACCGATTCCAATGTGCTGATTCTGGGGGAAACTGGCACGGGGAAGGAGTTGGTAGCCCGGACCATCCACCGGTTGAGTCCCCGTGCAGACAAGAGATTTATGGCCATCAACTGCGGGGCCTTCAGCGAAGAATTGCTCGCAAACGAACTTTTTGGCCATGAGCGGGAAGCGTTTACGGGGGCGCGTGGAATTAAGAAGGGGTTGTTCGAGGTCACCCAGGGAGGAACGATTCTTCTCGATGAAATCGGCGACATGCCCCTCTCGATGCAGGTCAAGCTCCTTCGGGTCCTTCAGGAAAGAACCCTGATGCGCCTTGGCGGAACCCAGGAAATTCCTGTGGATATTCGCGTATTGGCTGCCACCAACAAAGATCTGAAGCGAGAAATAGAACAAGGCGCCTTTCGCCAGGATCTGTATTATCGCCTCGACGTCATTACTCTGCATGTCCCACGACTGGCCGGCCGAAAGGATGATGTTCTGATCCTGAGTCTTCACTTCCTAAGGAAGTTCTCAGAGGCACAGGGTAAGAAAATAGAGGCACTTGCGGATGGGGCGATGGATATCTTGTTGTCTTATGAGTTCCCTGGAAACGTTCGAGAATTGGAAAATATCATCGAGCGGGCTGTGACTCTGGCCGACGGGACTAGCATAGAAGTCGACCATCTCCCCATGGATCTTCAAAAGCTTGCGCTAAGGATACGTCGCCCGCAGCGGGATTTGATGACCCTGGAAGAGAATGAGAGGGAATATATCACCTGGATCCTTGGGCAGGTAAGCGATAATAAAACGAAAGCCGCTGAAATCCTGGGGATCGATCGTGTTTCCCTGTGGCGAAAGCTGAAGCGGTATCAATTGGTCTGAACGGTCACGACGCGCCGCAAGCCAGGGAAGAAATGCCAGCCACTTGTCCTAAATTAGAACCACATCGATGAGTGAACGAATCTCGTCAGCCAGAATAATCTCAATTCCCTCCTTTACATCCGTTTCCAGGCTGTTGAGGTCTACCTCGTTGCGTTTCGGAAAGACCACGGCTCTTACCCCCGCCCTCTGTGCGGCAAGGATTTTCTCGCGAATGCCGCTCACACCAAGAATGCCGCCGCTCAAGGTCAACTCTCCCGTGAGGGCAATGTCCCGACGGGCGGGTCTCCCACTGAGGAGAGAAATCAGGGCCATCGCAATGGTGACCCCAGCCGAAGGACCATCCTTGGGAATTGCCCCGGCTGGAATGTGGATATGAATATCGCTGTTCTTAAAGAAATCGGGATCGATGGAAAACTCGTCCGCATGGCTTCGGATATGACTCAAGGCCGTTTGGGCCGACTCCTGAAGGACGCTTCCCAGTGACCCGGTCAGGATGAGTTGCCGGCTACCCTTCATGAGAGTCGCTTCTACGGAAATGATTTCTCCTCCGAATTCAGTCCAGACGAGTCCCGTGGTGACTCCCACCCGGTGCTCGGTTTCTGTTGTTTCGTGGCTGTACTTTCTGGGTCCCAGCAACCTTTCCACCGTCACTCCATCTACCAGCAAAGGAGGCGATGGACCCTGCTTGTTTTGTACGCAAATCCGGGCCAGCTTCCGGCAGATCGTGGCGATCTCACGCTCAAGATTCCTGAGTCCCGCTTCCAGCGTATAATCCCGTATAATTTTGGCGATGGCTTCTTCGTTAAATTCCACGCCTTCATGAGTCAGACTGTGTTCCCGCAGTTGGCGTGGGATCAAATAGCTCTGAGCGATTTTTCGCTTTTCTTTTTCTGTGTAACCGGGAAACGGGATCACCTCCAGGCGGTCCACTAAAGGATCCGGGAGCCGGTCGACGACATTCGCGGTAGCAATGAACATCACCCCCGAAAGATCAAATGGCAGATCCAGATAGTGGTCGGTAAAGCGGCTGTTCTGTTCCGGATCGAGAATCTCAAGGAGCACCGAAGCCGGATCTCCTCGGAAATCCTGACCTATCTTGTCGATTTCATCCAACATGAAGACGGGGTTTTTCACACCCAGGCGTTTTATCTCGTTGATGATCCGCCCGGACATTGCGCCAACGTAAGTCCTTCGATGTCCCCGCAAATCCGCCTCATCCCGTAGGCCAGCCAGCGAAATGCGCACGAATTTCCGAGCGAGAGCTTCGGCAATGGATCGCCCGATCGAAGTCTTTCCTGTGCCGGGTGGACCGGTGAAGCACAGCATCGGGCTTCGCGTCATGTGCATGTGGCGCTTCTTTTCCCGGATGTCCCCGACGGTGGAGCGCAGTTCTTCCAGGTCAATGGGCTTGGGCAGATAGTGAGTCGCCCCCTTCTTCAGCGCGTCCACAGCGGTGCTCACGGTCGCATAGCCGGTGATCAGGACAACGTCCGTGTGCGGAGCAATCTTGCTGGCAGATTCCAGAAGCTGCATGCCATCCAACTTCTCCATCTTAAGGTCCGTGAGTATCAGGTCGAATTCCCGCTTGTTCATCCTTTCAAGGGCCTCGATCCCGTTCGCGGCAGTGATGACCTGATAGCCCTCTTTTTTCAACACGTATTCCAGATTGGTGCGAGCAATCTCCTCATCGTCCACTACGAGAATGTGAAATTCACCGACGCTGGATAGCGTGCGTACCGCAAGATACTCTAAAATCCGCTCTTTGACGTGCTGCAGTCCATGGTGTTGGGATTCCAAAATCTCTTCAGCCCGCTTCAGATCCAGGCTGTCCTCAGTGAAATGATGCCAGGGAAGAGAAAGGAGGAATTCGAGGTAATTCAGTCCGATGGTGTACTCGGGAAGGGATGGGTCGGTCTTCTCCAAGCGTTCCAACTCTCTCATGGCCACGGCCACATGGCCCTCGGGGAGCCGTGCCTTGGTGAGGGAATTGCGAAGATCGACCAGATCTTGCCCGACCGGTGAGGCTTCTTCCTCTTGCTTTTCGGTTTTTCGGAAAAAGGCCATAGAGCCTATCCTTTCTGCAGGTGACATTTTACCGTTGCATTCTGCAACAGACCCTCCCGTTTCTGCAATAGTAACTTTTTGTGTTGCGATACCAGCCAGTTGCCCCAAAGCCTATACGACGCGTTGCAAAATGCAATACCCAGAGAGCCGTTGCGGTCGTCTCTATCACCGACTTTATAATGATATTTCAATATATTATCAACACTGCCAGCGCATGGCACGATCTTGGCAGAAGATGCATCCAACAGATGTTCAATAAAGCACGGGAAGAGCCGTAGGAAGGTGGATGATAGCATGAGGCAGGGACGTATAGGAGAGGACTCAAAGGGAAAAGGGATACAGCGCCGCAAGATCCTTGTGCTGGGTAAAGGCGATCGTTTCACGGAAGAAGTCATGGACTATGCGGCGCATCTCGCGGAACGCCTCGACTACGACATCTTTGCGGTGAACCTTGGCAGCGAATGGAATGACCTATCCGCTTTGGATTCCGAGGCCTTGTGGCGCGAGGGCTTCAGAAGGCGGGCCGAGCAAGCTGCAAAAGCCCTCGGAAAAAAGGCGGTTATTAGAGGTGTCCACTGTGAGCATGCAGTGAAGTTTGGAGAGTTGGACACCGTCGTGGCGGAGCTGACTCGTGAAGTCAAACGTGCTGAATTTGTAGTAGCCGATACAACCGTGGACCGGGAAGAAATCGCCCGGAGCATCGCTATTCCAATATTTGGTGTTACTTCAAATTCATTGAACACAGAAGGAGGAAAACTCATGGCACAGGAACAAAGCATCCCGAAGCCAAAACCCTGGAGGCAGACCATCGGCTATGGGGCCATCAGTGCAGCCCTTTATGCAGCGGTGTTTACACATCCGGATACCGTGATGCAATACTTTACCAGAGGTGGATGGTACGCAGCCTTGCCCATTGCAACCGTGTTCGTTTTCTCTTTCGCCCATGGGGCTTTTGCCAGCCACCTGTGGTCGCTGTTGGGAATTGAAGCTTATCAGAAGAATGCCCTGCGGCAGGTCCAAAGAAAGGTGGTTTCTAAGAGAAAACCGGCCCGGAAAAGACCCCGTGCCTATGCGTACATCAACCCGTTCCATAATATGTGATTAAACTTTGGGATCGGAGTTTTCCTGAAGAATTTGCGTGGGAATCAAGAGCGCTTTTTGACTTTCGCAAGGAGTACGGCAATGCATGCACCACAAGATGTAATTCAATTTATCGATTTGAACGTGTTATCAATTGGGTTCTTGTTCGTGGTTGGCTTTATCGGGGGATTGGTGAGCGGCTTCATTGGGTCCGGTGGAGCCTTTGTTCTGACCCCCGGGATGATGAGCCTGGGAGTGCCCGGGACCGTTGCGGTAGCGAGCAACATGTGCCATAAGTTCCCCAAGGCCTTGGTGGGCGCATATAAACGCTTCCGCTACGGTCAGGTGGATATTAAGCTGGGCCTGATCATCGCGGCATCCGCAGGGGTCGGTGTTCAGGTGGGAATAAAGCTTCAGCGGTACATTCTTGAGAACTGGGGAGCAGCGGGTTCAGATCTCTACGTGAGTCTCTCCTTCGTAGCCGTGCTCGTGATCGTCGGAAGCTACGTTTTCTACGACGCCATGAAATCCTCCAAAGAGGGGAGCGAAGAGCGGACTGCATCTCTTGCCAAAAGGCTTCAGGCAATCCACCTTCCTCCAATGATTCACTTTAAGACGGCAAACATCAGGATTTCTCTCTGGTTCACGGTTCCGGTAGGTTTCGCTACCGGCATGCTCGCTGCAACCATTGCTGTGGGCGGCTTTATCGGGGTTCCGGGGATGATCTACGTGCTCGGGGCTACGGGTTTGGTAGCCTCAGCCTCGGAGCTTGTTGTTGCCTTCGCGATGGGCTTTGCAGGCACCGTCAACTGGGCGATGCACGGGATGGTGGATATCCGGCTGGTGCTGATCATTCTTGCGGGATCACTTATGGGTGTGCAACTGGGCGCCATCGGAACAACCTATGTGAAAGAGCACATGATCAAGATCGTGATGGGTAGTATTATGCTGATGGTTGCGGTGAGTAGAGCCCTGGCCGTCCCGAACTATCTTAACCAGCTGGGCGTCCTTAATCTGGATGCGACGGTCATCGATGCTCTTGGCAAAATCAGCTTCTTCACCATGTGTCTTGCCCTGGTGATCGGAGCAGTGATCATCCTCACCAGTATGTGGCGGGCCAGCAGAGCAGACGTGCCGCTTGAAGAGGACTATGCGCAAGTATAAGAACATCCTTGTGGCAGTGGATGGTTCCGAACCGAGCTTTCATGCCCTGGAGGAATCCATCCGCCTGGCACAGTGGGGAAAAGGTGGGGTCGCGGTAATTCACGTGGCCCCTTCCTATGAGGGGGATTTGAGCTTAGTAGGGTTAAAGAACATCAAAGCAGCAATACGCGGCCCAGGCAAACAGGTCGTCATCAGAGCACTGGAGATCGCGGCAGTACATAATTTCTCGATAAAACCCATCCGAGCCGAAGGGGTAGTCCACGAGAGCATTGTCCGCCATGCGGTGGTGGAAGACGTTGACCTGATTGTTCTGGGGGCGCGGAGAACCTCATTCATTGCCAGTTTGCTTATGGGAAGCGTTTTGACAAAAACGGTCGGAAACAGCCCGAAGGAGGTCCTGGTGATTCCCGATCAGGCGGCAATCGACTGGGAGAAGATCCTGTTCGCACCCCATAATGCCACATGCAGTAAAGATACCGCCGCACGGGTAATAGAGCTTGCCATGACCTACGGAGGAAAACTGAGCGTCCTGTCAGTCATCGATGCCTCTTATCACGCAGAGAGAAGGGCGCCGGCCAGCAAAGAACGCCTTTTAACAAAGATCGTCCCTGATTGCCTGGAAGACCTGCAAACCCAGGCTGTGCAAGCGGGGGTCAAAGTCCAATATTTGCGAATGAACGGCCACTTTCACGTTCTGGTCAGCAAGGTTGCAAGGGAAGAGAAAGTTACGATGATCATCCTTGGTTTGCCCGCAAAAACAAGGCCAAAGTGGTGCCTTGAGAGGAGTGCCATCAAGAGCATTGTCCGCAACTCAGCCTGTCCCGTGCTTCTAATTCCGAACTCATAGACGGTTCTTATGAGAATACATCCGCTAGAGTACGCTCTTATGGCCAATGGCCCTCTTACCAACCAACGTACGGACACACTGATCAATCGCTCCAGTCCACCAAATGGGAGAGCTTGACGTCTACCGATCTCACCCCGGCAATGCTCAAAGTAATTTTCTTGATATCGTTAACGATTTCCGGTTGGTCGAATAAATGAGTGGTCGCGCCCACGACTACCCTCCCCTCCCGGGCAGACACCTGGATGTCCGGCTTCAGCCCAATGAGAGCGGCTTTGACCTCCGCGGCGATCACCAGATCATCCATTGCCTTCTGGGATTCGAAAGTCGTCTTGAAATTATCTAATCTGGTAGTGTGGCAAATGATGGCGACAGCGTCTTCGACCGTTATTTTCCTGATATGGATCACCAGATCGTAAAGACTCGGATCTGACGTATCGATTCCGTAGAGACTGAGGCTCCACTTCCTCCGTTCCTCGTCATCCGTCTTGAGGGTTTGCATGGCTTCTTCTCTACTTATCCCCTCACGCTCCATTTCGAGCCGGATCCGATCTGCCATATCGGCAATGATACGGACCTTGAGGACATGGGAAACGCCCTTAAGGAAAAAGTGACCGGCGAGACCGTGGTAGACGACATTGTCCCCATGTAAATATTTCAAAAGAGCCGTCTGGAAATAGGCAAAGTACCTCTCCTTCCCATAGGTAAACCGCTCCAGAATGGAAGGGGCATCATGGATTGCCCGAACGAGCTTGACTTCAGGAATGTTAAATTCCTTGGAAGCCTCAAGAATGACTTCGCGGCCAATACACCGGTAACCCAGCGTTTGTGCCACTCTTTCTGCGACCTCTCTGCCCTTGCTGTACGAGCCTCTCGAAACGGTAATAATGGCCATCGGCGAACTCCTTTCCTTGTGGAACTGTTTGGCGGCCACATCCTCTCCGCAGACCACATGGTCCCCGACCGGGTAAATAACCCTCGGAAGATGGCGGAGAGTTTTAAGGCCGCCATCAAATGAACTGGTCATTCCTCGGCGGCACCCTTGAACAACGAAAATGGTGGACGCCTGGAGTGCAAAAAGCACCATCTCCCCGCTTACCGATGCTCTTGGAAAGACTTTCTTTATACACAGTAACTTCACTGGTTGCGAGTCTCGAACTCATCGAAAACACCATTCTTGGGCAAGCTCTTAGTGGTTTGCCGCGAGGAGGCTATATAAAAGCAGGGAGAGCACAATGAGCGTCACCGTGACATAGGTGCGATCTCGCTGCAGGGCAAAAGCGACTACTGCGAAGGCAACCCTCACCAGGGGTGTGGCGATCAATAGCAGGAGCCCGCACTGAATGATGCCTCGGCTCCGAAAGGCAGGCATATCTCGCAGGATACCGGCTACCGAGCGCAGGTCCGAGGGTTCTCCATGGAAAACTCGATAATCGGGGAAGGTATTGCCATAACGATGCAAATACAAGATCCCCCCAACCAACACCACAAGAGCAGCAAGAGCGACCCCAACTCTTAGGAGGGTGCCGATAATATCGTCCATCTGTTGATCAGATAATACAAATCTGGGTCTAGACATCCTATAGCCTCCCGCTCAGGCCGTTAAAGATCATCTCAAACCCGAG
>JGI20214J51088_10001204_pt1 | contig 17583 bp, 19 predicted proteins | sample WetSurMetagenome_FD_51088 | JGI IMG/M metagenome (IMG submission 51088) | reverse complement strand
ATATTATGCAAATGCTTTGCCAGCTTTGCCTGTAAAACATCTTTCGAATAATTATTAACAACGAATTCTCTTGCATTTTTTCCCATATCTTTTCTTAAACTATCAGATTCAATTAATTTTGAAAATTTTTCTACCCACTCATTTTGCGTTTTTGCAGAGTATCCTGTAATTCCTTCTTGAATTATAGTCTTATTCATTCCTACAGGACTAATTATTATAGGTAATCCTGCAGCCATCATTAAAAGCGCTTTGAATGAACATTTTCCTTCACTCCAACCATCCGCCGTTAAAGGCATTATTCCTATGTCAAAATGATTCAGTATCGATTTATCAATTTCTTTTTTCCATGTTACAAAATTTACATTTATACCTTCAATTTTGATTTCTCGTAGTTCAGACACAATCATTAATTCTATTTTATTTTTAAATTTCGCTGAAAGTAATTTAAATGTTGGATTTAATAATTTTAAATAAATTAAATTATTAGGTACGCCGGTCCAACCAATTGTTAATTTATTTTTTGATATATGGTTTTTAGAACTTATATTTTGGCAATCTATTGGAGTAGGTGAAATAAAAACATCATTTACATATTTACTAGCATAGTCATATAGCACATTATTTCCTGCTATTACGCTATCATAATAAATTAATGTTTTTTTTAATAATTTATGACGCACTGAATAAAATTTATTTCCTCTTGTAATATATCTGTAAACCTGTTTGATTTTTTCGTTTAACGAATTTACTTCTGAAAATAATTCAGCACATTGACTACTCGGAACATGATATATAGCATCATCAAAATCAAATAATAGTTTTGTTTTACTTGCATATATTTTCTTAAGTAGACTTATTGGTAAAAAACCTCTGAAGACATAAATAATATCATATTTTAAATAATTTGAATGTAGAAAAGAAAAAAGATTATTACTTAAAACATGATTTTTTGAGTGTAGAGAGGCATATTCCCCTTCAATATCATATTTTTTCCATTCCTCTTTATAAATATAAATCCTGTCTCTTGCAGCCGTATAAGCTTCTCCACCTATCGGGACAAATAATATTTTTATCATATTTCTATCAACAAATAATATTAATATATTTTTTTAATGATTCCTGCCAATCATTCATTAAATTAATGTTATTATCTGTCAATATTTTATTTGATAAAACTGAATATGTTGGTCTTTTTACCGTCATGGCAAAATCATAAACGCTTGCCTCTTTTAAATTTACATTTACTCCTGAATAATAAAATACTTTTTTAGCAAACTCGTACCAGGAACAACTTCCTTCATCAGTTGCGTGTATTATTCCAAATGGTATATTCTTTTTTATTAATTGAAATATTTGGGAAGATAATGACCTCGTCCAGGTTGGCGTTAATACTTCATCATTAACCACTTTTATTTCTTTTTTTTCTCTAGCCATTCTTAACATTTTTGTTACAAAATTTTCACCTTTTGCTCTACAAATTGATTCACCGTAAAGGCCGGAAGTTCTAATAATATAATGCTTTGTTGAATTATTCATAATATTAAATTCTCCTGCAACTTTTGAACAGGCGTAAATATTTAATGGCGATACGGAATCTGCTTCTATATATGGTTTCCTTTTCTCTCCATTAAAAACATAATCAGTACTAATATGAATTAACGTACAATTATTCTCTTCTGATACTTTTGCTAAATTTAAAGCACCTAATGAATTCACTCCAAATGCCTTATCCGGATATAATTCACAATAATCTGTTCTATGATAAGCCGCAGTATTAATTATAAAATCAGGTTTTAGTTCTTTCATTGATTTTCGCAACAATTCCAAATCTATAATATCAAGTTGAGAATGAAGTAATCCTATAGTATTATAGTCCTTAAATGCAATAACTAGATCAGACCCTAATTGCCCGTTAGATCCAATAATTATTATTTTCTTTTCAAACGACATTTTTAATTAAAAATAATTTTAAAAAAATCTTCTCAATAATTTTTATTTAAAAGCTATAATTATTAATTGCTTTTACTTATAAATTCGCAATATTTCGGATGATTAAATATATGCAGTATATAAATTTGATGATACCATCCCTGAATATATGTTTTACATATTAAATAATACGCTTTTGATAATTTAAAATCTTTGTTTTCCTCATTAAATTCTTTAATCGCAAGACGTTGACCTGTATGTGAGCAATAAAGTTCGGTTTCTTTACCAATGATATCGTCAAAATAAAAATATACCCTTGGTAAAAAATATTGTAAGTTATCATTATTAAACATACTTAAAGATTCTTTAGTTGAAGAGTAAAAATCCATATCATTAAATACAGCTCCAATTGGTGCGGGCTTATATTTTTCAAAAAAATTTGTTTTGGTTTCTTCAATATTTCCTAAAACTAATTTTGATTTTTTTAATTTACCTTTTAGTTTTTGATAGTCTAAACGGAAAAATCCTTCTTTCCAATGATACAACAAATCCCTGTAGTCTTTTGGTTCTGGCAATCCAGTTCCCGTATCAAAACCAAAGATTTCAATTTCAACACCTGTATTTTTTTCTATTTCATTAGCATGATATTCTAAATTAATTAAACCATTACCGCCAGCAACGCCAAATTCTATTGCACTAATTTTATTATAACCAAGTAATTTAGCCAGTTCAGCTGCTTTATATAAACAATATCCGTAATGAGGTCTTTTTACGGCATTCAATTTTAATCTGAATTTATATGGAATAAATTTCAACTTACACAATAAAAATTTGATGAATACAATTCTTAATGGTTCTTGTGATATAAAAATCGAAAGGAAATTTCTAATTCTATCTATCATTAAAATGATATATTAATTTTTTTAAAAATTTCAATATTATAATACTGGGGATTATCAAAGTCTTTAAAATCACCATATTTATCATATAAATTCCTTACAATATCTTCTACATCGTGTTTTGGTTTATAACTAAGTATTTTTTTTGCTTTTTCAATACTCACTTTATAATTGCGTAAATCAGCCTTATGTTTTATCTCTAGCTTAGGTTTCAACCCGGATATAGAATTTAATGTATTATAAACGATGTCAGCTAATTCACCAACCGTGTAATTACCGGACGCAATGTTAAATATACCTGATATTGGTTCACTCGCTTCAATCGCTCTAATATACGCATCAACTGCATCTTTAATATTTAAAATTGGTCTCCATATTGATGGATTATTAATAATAATGATTTTATCTTTAATTGCAGTTTTAAACATTGTATTTATTACCAAATCAAATCTCATCCTCGGGCTGATTCCACAAACCGTTCCTTGTCTTAAGCAAATAACAGAAAAATTTTCCTTTATCATTCCTAAGACACCTTGTTCTCCTTGCAATTTCGAAATTCCATAAGGATAATTAGAAATAGTCGGTGATGATTCGTCATACAATTCATTGACCGTATATCCATACACCGAACAAGAACTTGCATAAATAAAACGTTTAATATTAGAGTTTTTACAAATATATGCTAAATATGATGGTGCAGCGGAATTATAAATAAAATTAAGACTTGGTGAATATTCAGCCATTGGGTCGTTGGATAGACCCGCTAAAAAAACTACGGTATCATAAGTCTTCAAATCCTTAGTAGTTAAATCAAAAATATTTTTTTTAATTACTTGTATTTCTTTTTGTAAAAAATTACCAAACCAAATTAAATCCAACACAGTTACTTCATAACCCCTTTCTAGTAATTTATTAGTTAAAGAAGAACCAATATATCCACATCCGCCGGCTATTAGAATTTTCATATAGTTAAAATTTAAAGTTTAGAGAATCGTCATTTTTAAGCCATTCATCAAGTGTCTGAGCTTTGTTATCTTTTTCCGATACTATTGGTTTCTTAACAGGCCACTCGATTCCTATTTTGGGATCATTCCAAAGTATACCTGATTCTGCATTTTTATTATATATACCAGTACACATATATTGCACTTCTGCATAATCAGATATCACACAAAATCCTCTGGCAAAACCTGCCGGTGCATAAACTTGTTTGCAATTATCAGCTGAAGCGTTTATCCCAATCCATTTGCCAAAATAAAGTGAGCCGATTCTAATATCAACTGCAACTAAGAATGCTTCACCAACTGTCACACGCATTAATTTGCCCATTGGTGGATCCCATTGAAAATGCAATCCTCTAAGAACGTTTTTAATCGACCCGGAGTGGTTTGATTGTACAAATTCATACGGGATTCCAGCTTCAGTAAACTGATCTTTTCTATATGTCTCCATAAAAAAACCCCTCTCATCCTTAAATATTTCAGGAATTATTAACTTAATATCGGGAATTTTGGTTTCTTCAATTTTAATTTTCATTTTTAAATCCTTTCGGTAGATTAATAATATTTAATTTTACTGCCATATTTATTTTCAGTAATAATTGCTTTATCTGCATATCTATAGAAAGTTGTTTTGTATTATCATAATCATTTTGCTAATTCGCGAATATCAAACAAACATTTACATTACTATTTTTTAAAATTTTTATTATGTACATTTTTATAATGATGTTATTTAAAAACGTAATAAATATTTTTTACAGATACTATTTTGATAATTTTAGTTTTGCTCTGAGATTAATTAAAAAAAGTTTAAATTCAGAAATGAAAATAAATAATCCTTCATTCTTCAGTAAATAATTGGTTATTATATATAACGAGGTAAAACAAATGAAAGATAATGCAAAATGCATGTAATGATTTATCAGAAATCCATTTTTTAAATATAATAATAGTATCGATATTAATATCGATACAAATAAATACTTTGAAATAATTTTAAAAAACCAAATATTTTTCAATTCAATTATTCCGGAAACGCTATTTATATTGATAATAAGCCATAAGATACAAACAACCGAATAACCAATTAAATAATAATAAAAGCCAAAAAGAAAACCTGTTAAAAAGTTAAGGATAAAAATAGACTTTCTTATTATTTCTAATTTTAAAGATTTCTTTGAATATCCTTTACCGTTTAATATGTTTAATAAAAACGAGCTAATAGGTAACGAAAATCCTCCAATTAATAATATTTTAATTATATCAGAAACATAACTCCATTTTTCGGTAAGTAAAATTATTATTGCATCATCTACTACAACATATAGAAATCCAACTAGAAAAAATATTAAAAAACATAATAAATGAAGAATTTTAAAAACTGAATTTTTAATTTTTTCATTATCTTCCTGTATTATACTTAATACAGGAAAAAATACATTATTAATACTACTGGAAGTATTAACTATTACAAAATTATTGAAACTTTGTGCTCTATTAAAATAACCGAGTAATTCTATAGAAAATATTTTTCCTAAAATTAATGACTCTAAAGATAAAACTAATTTATTAATTAAATAAGCAATAAACATTGGAAATCCAAAACTCCATAAATATTTCAATTCCGAAAATTTCAAGTGAAATGAAAATTTACTTTCAATATTAACTTTAAAGTACAACAAAATATTAGTAAACAAAACATATAATAATGATTGCACTACTAAACTCCAGATACCAAAACCGCAAAAAGCAGAAATAATGGCTATTGTTCCGCTTAAAAAATTTGAAGCAATATTAACCTGATTTATTATTTTGAAATTTAATTCTTTTCTTAACTTTGTTCTTCGAACAATTCCAAATGTCGATAATATAAAAATCAAAGAATATACTTTTATTAAATCGCTTAATATAGGTCTGTTATAATACGAGGCAATAAAAGATGATAGAAAATAAAATACAATAAATAGAATGGAACCTGAGAGTAAATTAAATAGAAAAACGGTATTAAAATGACTTTCATTTATATCCTTTTTTTGAATTAAAGCGGAATTTAATCCCGTATCAATTAATAATGTTGAAACAGCGGCTAACGCAGCAACGATAGCAAAATTACCGTAATCATCCGGTGTCAGCAATCTGGCCAGGAATAATGTTATCGAGAAATTTAAAAAATAATTCAGAAAATTTCCGAAATAATCCCATATAAAAGCTTTTTTTGTTTTTTCTCCTAAATTATTCAAAAGTTATGACTTGTAATATTTATATTATTTTTAACAGTATAGTGGGTTAAGCTGTTTTTTTCTCACTTCGCACTATACCCGCCGTCCACAATCAGATTTGTTCCTGTAATCCACTTCGAGGCATCCGATAATAAAAATATACATGCATTTGCAACATCTTCCGGGGTTCCAATTCCCATCGGATGCATATTCAAAATATTGTTCTTCGATTCCTCGGAAATATTATTAAAAAAACTTTTTATCATTTCGGTTTCTATGACAGCAGGCAAGACACAATTAACTCTGATTTTTTTAGGTATTAATTCCAAAGCCATTGATTTTACACCTGAAATTAATGCCCCTTTTGTTGCACTATAAGCAATTACTCCCGGTTTTCCTAACAGCCCAAACAATGAAGAAATAAAAACAAAACTTCCACCTTCAGGATTAATAAATTTTTTCTTAGATATAATTTTGGCCAATTCAAATCCGGAATATACATTAATAGAAAATATTTTTTCATAATCATCAATTTTTAACATTGATAAAGGTTTTGTAATTTCTATACCTGCAGAATGTATAAAACCACTAATTGTCCCCAGTTTTTCATTGGCATCAACAATTATATTTTCCAATTTATTGTATTGTGTTATATCCAGGGGAATAAATATATGCTCGTTTCCTTCAATTTCATTTTTAAGTAAGTCAAGTTTTTGAATATCTCTCCCAATAAGTATAAGTTTTGCTCCCATTTTTGAGCATTCGATTGCACAGCTTTTCCCTATTCCGGATGTTGCACCCGTAATTAATATTACTTTGTTTTTTATTTCAAATGAATTTTTCATTATACTTCTATTATTGGTAAAATATTTATATTAGTTTGATGTAAATATACACTCGCCCAGGATAAACCAACACCAAAACCCGATAACAATAAATTAATACTTGTCTTCTCTTTTAATTCAGATACTATAGTCAGCGGTATTGACGCGGAACTTGTATTTCCAAACTTATCAATTGAGTACGGATATTTTTCAACCTGTAGCTTTAATTTTTTTGCAATAAAATCAATCATAAACTTATTAGCCTGATGAAATATATAATAATCAATTTCTTCTTTATCGATATTATTTATTGCAATTAAATTATTAATATCTTTCGGAATTTCTCTTAAAGCAAAGTTAAATATATCGGGTCCGCTCATAAATAACTGTTCGTCATTTTTAAAACTGTTTTCCGCATATTCGTAGTATTTTAAAGTATCTTGTGAGGAAGGATATCTATATCCACCTCCTTTAATTATCAATGAATTCGCACCGCTTCCATCAGAACTTACCGAAAAATAAGAATTACTATTATTTTCTTTACTAATTAATGTAGCACTTCCCGCATCACCGAATAATAGATTTGTTGTTCTGTCTTTTTCCGAAACGAATTTACTTACAGTATCTCCAACCAGAAGAAGTATTCTTCTAACATTTTCATTCTGCATAAACATAAAAGTTGTTAATAATCCATAAACGTACCCACTGCAGCCTAAATTTATGTCGAATGCACCGCAATCCTTTCTTAATCCTAATCTATCCTGTAAAATTACAGCAGTAGCCGGAATTCTATAATCAGGAGTTTGTGTAACAAAAATTAAAAAATCAATTTTATTTTTATCGATTTTGCTATTTTCAAAAATCTGTTCTGAAGCTTTGAAACATAAATCGGATGTACAAATACTTTCCGGTGCAATTCTTCTTTTTTGAACACCCGTTGTTTTAATTATTTTGTTTAGTTCATCATCAGATAATAAATCTTTACCAAAAGAATAATTATCGACTGTATTTAACGGGACTGCCGCAGACATATATTCAACTTTACAATTATTAAACGAATAAAATGACATTGTCTATATTATATTAATGAATTTTTATTTTTGTATTATTATACAAGAAATTAATAAAATTTACACCTTTTATTTGATGATATATTTGTTTTAACTTATTTACTAATATAAACAAAGGAGAACTTATTGTGTTATTTAGTATACTAAAATCTTCATTTATAGCAAGATGAATTACTTCTGCTGAATCATTATTTCTGAAATGAATTAAAACTGCGATAAGTTTTCCATCAGGGGGAGCCTCTGTCAGTAAAAACAAATTCTGAACAGTTATAATTTTTGCCAATTCTATTTTAATCTTTTGATTTTTTGTTTTCAATTCGGGAACACCAAAAATCTCTACTAATTCTTCTATTTTACTCCTAAATATATATTGGTTCTTATTAAAATAGAATATATTTTCTAATTCGTTTTTGTACTCTTCGGGAAGAGAGCTATAAAAAAAATGTTCCAATTCTTTTATTAATCTTCGAACTTTTCATATCCAATTAAATCCATTAAACTCCTGATTGTTGTTACACTTAATAATTGCTCCGTACTTATTTGCATTTCAAAATTTTCATCAACAAATGCAATTATTGTAAGTAAAAACATGGAATTGTACTCACCCAATTGTTTTAATATTGTTTCTTCTGTTAAATTTTCTACGCTTGAAATTTCAAGCGAATCATGCATTTTTTTAAGAAAGTCGCTTTTTCTCATTTTCTTTTAATATTATTTAGATTTAAATTTTTATTATTGTTGCACCCCAGGAATATCCGACTCCAAAACCGCACAGCATAACTCTGTCACCGACTTTTATTATTTCATTATCCATACAATCTTTAAGTGCTATTGGGATAGTTGCAGATACTGTGTTCCCCGTTTCTAACATATTACTGTAAAATTTTTCTTCAGGAATTTTTATTTTCTTTCTTAAATAATCGAGAATATATTTATTCGCCTGATGAAAAATGAAATAATCCACATCTTCAAACTTAACATTGTTTTTTTCGAGAGTATTCTTAACAAGAGCCGGTATCGATTTTATAGTAAAATTAAATATTTCCGGACCATTCATATAAAGGTCATTTTCTGTTCTTTCGTTTCCCGATTCATCCGATTTTATTTCGGCATTTTGTTCATATCTTTTCCTCATTCCTCCGTTCGGAATTATCAAATTATTCATTCCTTTTCCATCTGTACCAAGAACAAATTCAAATATATGCTCTTCATCAGATTTTTCGATTATTGTTGCTGCTGCCCCATCTCCAAAAATTGACCTGTTTGCAAAATCTTTTGCGTTAATATGTTTTGAATATGTTTCGGACATAACAAGTAAAATGTTTTCCGCAATTCCTGAACTTATCAGAGATTTACTCAATGCCAAGCCATATATATATCCTGAACATCCAAGATTGAAATCAAAAGCACCAGTAGATGTTGACAGTCCCAATTTATCCTGTAATACACATGCGGTTGTAGGCAAATAATATTCCGGACTTTGTGTACATAAAATCAGAAAGTCAATTTTATTCCTGTCAAAATTTTCCAAAACATTATTTGATGCATTAATTGCAAGATCAAGTGCGGTTTCGTCTTCAGAAACAATATACCTGTTCCTTATCCCTATTTTGTTTTCAATTTTATCCGGTTCAAAATTTGGAAATTCATTATATAAAGAATTATTGTCTAATTTATTTGAAGGGAAATAAACCGAAATATCCTTAATTTTTGATTTCATATTATTTTTTATTTATAACTTGAATAATTATTCGTTTTGATAAGAAAAAAATATGTTAATCATATGTTTTGTTTATATAATAATATGTATTTTATTATTCAAAAATTAATATAAATAAACGGATTATTACTATTTTGCACAAGAATACTAACTGATTTTAAAATTAAAGCAATTAATAGAATTAAAAATATTAATGTATATTTTATAAATAAATTATATTTTTTCATGTCTTTCAGTATGTTTTATAAATATATTAAAATATAATTCTCCCAATAAAAAATTACCTTTATTATTTAAATGCCCAATATCATTTAATTTATATTCCTTCTTGTTTAATATTTCATATTCCATTATAATACTATTTAGATTACAAAAATCTTTTAACTGTTTATTAAGCTTCTCACTGTTTATTATAGAAGCAATAGTAAACTCATTATTATACGTATCTTTTAAATATTTTAAACAAATAAAAACTTCATCAGTAAAATCCATTGTATCAATCATATTCCTTTTATCTCCAATGAAAGGATCAGTATTTTTTTGGGATACAACATAAGAATTGATTAATAAATTTAATAAAGATGAGTATGCTCTTATTTTATCAGTATATTTTCTTAAAAGTAATTTTTCGGTTTCTATATTAATATTGGAAAAATCCAACAATATATTTTTACCAATTCTTTTTGATGTTGAACCTTCCATTAGATAAATAATTAATTCTGGTTTAAAAATTTTTGTATAGTAATTTAACCTGTAAATAGCGTCATGAGGAGTTAATCCTGAATATCCTATATTAATTACTTGATATTTTGAGTCGTTACCAATTTTTGATTGCAGAATTGACGAAGCGACTGAATCCTTTCTTGTTATTCTGCTCTCTGCATAAGAAGAACCTATAATAAATATATATTTGCATGTATCATTTAATATTACATTATTACCGGTCAATCCTAAATTATTAGTTACATTAATTTTGTATCCATCTTCAATCGTCCAATATCTTGAATTAGGATAATATAATTCGGTTTCTTTATTATCGGAAAGCATGCCATACATTCTTTTTGAAATATTTGATACAGGATGATTAATAGTTAAACGCATTAAAATCTCAGAAATTATTAACGAAACAATTAATGCCAATATAATCGAAATAATATTCCTTAAATAAACCATATCCAACCTATTGTTATAAAAATAAATGTAATTGCAACTGATACGGGTTTTACAAAAATATTTCCGGATATTTTTTTTAGTTTATCATTTCTTTTCTCAAAATACAAAAAAACCTGATATATACTTATTCCGATACCATGCCAAATGCCCCAAAGTAAAAATCCCCATTTTGCTCCGTGCCATATCCCGCATATACCCATGGATATAACAGGAACGAAAAATAAAAACCAAACTTTGTTTTGAGAGATTTTTGCAAGTGGCATAAATATATAGTCCCTTATCCAATCTGAAAGTGAGATATGCCATCCTCTCCAGAATTGACTAATATTTCTTTTAAGATATGGATAATCAAAGTTTTCCATAATCTTCAATCCGAATAATCTTGAAGAGCCAATTGCAATATCACTGTATCCTGAAAAATCAAAATATATCTGAAATGAAAAGCCTAGAATCGCAAGAGCTTGAATTCCTATTGTATAATCCTGTCTATTTTGCCAAATCGGATTTATAAAATATGCAATCCAATCTGCTAAAGCGAATTTTTTAAATAATCCAAATACTATTCTTTGAAATCCTTCGTTTAAATATACCCACTGAAATTTTATTTCCTTGTTTTCTATTTGTGGTTCAAATCTTTCATACCTTTCTATTGGACCAGCTGTAAATATTGTGAATAATGATGAATATGATAAAAAATCAATAAAATTTGTTTTCATTATTATTCCCCATTTAATATCAGTCAAATAACTTATATGTTTTAAAACTATGTACGATATTCCAAGGGGTAATAAGAAGTTTTTAATTTCAAATTTGGGTAGCAATTTAATAAATTCATTCATTGAATTTATTGTTGTTACAAACAAACCTGCATATTTGAAATAAATCAAACACAATAATAATCCCGAAATAGATATTATATGATATATTTCTTTTTTTTTGCTTTTCAAAATTATCTCACCAAACAAATAAGTAAATATAGATAACATAATAGTAATTATTATGACAGATTTATCATAAAAGAATAAAAATAGAAAACTTGACATTATTAATATTGATTGCCTTAAGAAATATTTGTTTGGTAATATCCAATATATTATAAATGCGATAAGTAATATTCCGAAAAAGGATAAACTAATTATCAATATTGATTTATTAAATTAATAATTTGCTTTACAGAATCACAATTTTCAATCGTCATTTTGGGATTTGGTATTTTTTTGTCGAATTCTCTTTCAATATATAATTGCAATGATACTAAAGAAAAAGAATCTATTATTCCTGATGATATTAGTTTCGTATCAGTCGAAATTTCTATATCATTATCAGTTAAAAATTCGTTTATAATAAATTCAATTAGTTTAATTTCCATCTATCATAAAGTTATATGTTTTTAGTAAACCTTCAATAAATTTTACTCTTGGTGTATAGCCTAATAATTTATTTGCTAATTCTATACTCGCAAGCGAATGTAATATATCACCTTTTCTTCTTTCATTGTATATTGGCTTAATATTCTTGTTGACTAATTTATTTATAGCTTCTAAAAGAAAATTAAGGGTAATACGTTCGTTACAAGCACAATTAACTGTAATATTTTTATCGGTTAATCTATTTTTAGAAGCAAGGATATTCGCTTCTACAACATTTGCCGCATATGTAAAATCTCTGCTTTGTTCCCCGTCACCATATATAATTGGTGATTCATTTTTTAATATTGCTTTGATAAATTTAGGTATTACAGCAGAGTACTGTGAATTCGGGTCCTGTCTTGGTCCAAAAACGTTAAAATAACGTAAACATACGGTTTCAATATCATATAAACTTGAAAATACTCTGCAATAATTTTCCCCGGCTAATTTTGATACTGCATAAGGCGATAAGGGATTTGGAGTCATCCCTTCGTTTTTAGGTAATTCCGGACTATCTCCATAAATTGATGAAGATGATGCATATACAAATCTTTTTATTCCTTCCCTCACTGACGCTTCTAACAAATTCAAAGTACCGCCGATATTTACTTCATTCGTTGTTATCGGGTCTTTGATTGAACGTGGAACTGACGGGAGCGCCGCCTGATGAAGTATTACATCAACTCCTTTTACAGCTTCCTGAACTATATGATAACTTCTTACATCACCTTCTATTAATTCAATATCTTTCTCGAATTCTTTCAAATTCTCTCTTTTGCCTGTTGAAAAATTATCAAGTACACGGACATTTTCTCCCAGCTTTAAAAGTTCTTCAACTATGTTCGAACCAATAAAACCCGCCCCGCCTGTAACTAAATATTTCATTGTTAATTAATTTACTAATTTTATTAAATAACGCTAGACCTAAATACCGGATTAGACTCTATTTAGAAAATTATTAATTTCTTTTACTATATATTCAATTTGCTCATCTCTTAACTCCGGATAAATCGGTAATGCAATCGATTCATTTGCAGCATTTTCCGAATTTACAAAATTGGTATTCTCGAATCTCGATTTCAGATTCGAAAAACATTCTTGTTTATGAAATGGTACGGGATAATAAATTTCCGTTCCGATTTCTTTTTCGGTCAAATATTTCCTTACTTCATCACGTTTTTTCACTCGAATTACATATTGATTATAAATATGATAGTTTTTATGACCACTATCTTTATAAATTGCTTTAGGTAATAATACTTTTTCTTTATTTGTGAATTCTGTTTTACCTTCGGAAGAAGCTAAACCGGATTCTATAAAAAGTTTAGTATAGAGTTCTGCATTTCTTCTGCGTTTTTCCGACCATTTATCGAGATTTGGAAGTTTGACACTCAACACAGCTGCTTGAATAGCATCTAAACGAAAATTTCCACCGATAATTTTATGGTAATATTTCGGCTCACCTCCGTGAACTCTCATAATTCTTAATTTTGCTCCAAGTTTATCATCGTTTGTAATCACAAGACCCCCGTCTCCAAAACAGCCAAGATTTTTACTTGGAAAGAAAGAAAAGCAACCAATATTACCAAGATTTCCGACTTTCACACCATTTTTATACTGCACCCCAATTGCCTGTGCACCGTCTTCGATAACTTTTAAATTATATTTCTTTGCGATTGCATTAATCTCATCCATTTCAGCAGATTGACCATAAAGATGAACAGGAATAATTGCTTTAGTTTTATCTGTAATATTTTTTTCAATATCTTTCGGATTTATATTATATGTTACCGCATTCGAATCCACGAAAATCGGGACAGCATTTAATCTTGATACAACACCCGCTGTAGCGAAGAATGAATAAGTAGGAACAATAATTTCATCACCGGGTTGTATATCTATTGCCATTAAAGCAATCAGAAGTGCATCGGTTCCTGATGAAACACCAATTGCATATTTACACCCGAGATATTCGCGCATTGCCTTTTCGAGTTTATCAACTTCAGGACCGAGAATAAAATATTGAGATTCAGCAGTTTGAATTAATGCTTCATCTAATTCTTTCTTTAATGTTTTATATTGAGCTTTTAAATCAAGTAATGGTACTTTCATATTTTTGTAATTAGTATTTAGTGATTAGTGATTTGTATTTTATTAATTTCTTGTCGTTATTTTATTGTTTAATGAGTTAATTAAACCATTAAGCATTTTCCCGATATTTTTAATTAGTTCTGTTAATTTGTTATAACTATCTACAGATATGTATTTCAAATCTTTTGATAAAAATAACAAATACTTACATTCCTCAACTGAACCTCTTGCAATAACTAAAAATTTTATAAAGTCTTTCGTCGATTGCCTCCCCATCCCTTCCGCGTTATTTGTTGAGATTGATGTAGCGGCTCTTATAAGTTGATCGGTTAATTTATATTTTTCAGTTTTGTTTATATTGTTTGTTAATTCATAAATTTGCAAAACAAATTTATGAGATTCCTTCCATACATTCAGATCAAAAAAACTTTGAATTTTATTATTTGATACTATACAACTTTAAATTTTGTTTTTACTCACAAACCACTAACCTCTAACCACTAATTTCTATTACTTTATTATTTTCAAGTTTATATTTCTTTTTCGATTTTTCGCAATAAGCTATTCCGTCTTTGTCAAATTTTAATTTCTTCCCTGCCTCGCTTAGCCATCCGACAATTCTCGCAGGATTACCGACCACTAAAGCAAAATCCGGAATATCCTTTGTAACAACCGCACCTGCCCCGACGAATGCAAATCTTCCTATTGTATGTCCGCAAACTATCGTACTGTTTGCTCCTAACGATGCACCTTCCTTAACTAAAGTTTTTAAATAAAATTGCGCTCCGACTTGAGGATATTTACTCCTGGGGTCTATAATATTTGTAAATACCATAGAAGGTCCACAAAAAACGTAATCCTCAAGTTCAACTCCTTCATAAACGGAAACATTATTTTGAATTTTTACAAAATTCCCGATTACGACATTGTTGCCTACGTTAACATTCTGACCAACTACACATTTTTTCCCGATTTTTGACCCCGATTGTATATGAGAAAAATGCCATATCTTTGTACCTTCGCCGATTTCGACGTTATCATCTACAACAGCAAATTCATTTATATAGTAATCCATATTTTAGATAATTTTAATTGAAATGATTTGAATGAAATTATTTAAAAATTAAATATCGTTAATTCTACATTGAGCTGTTTCCAGTATTTCAAGAACTTCTTTGGCGTGTACACCATCGGTTCTCGGTACTTTATTGTGTAATATACAATCAAAAAAATGTATTTGTTCTTCTTTAAGTGGAGCTTTCTCGGGATAATTAACAACTTCGAAATCGGAATCGAATTTTTCCGGAGCACCATTAACAATGCTGAAACCTTTTTTATAAAATTTAAGCTTTTCATTTTTTAAACTATCTTCGAAAACCAGCATCCCTTTATCGCCAATTACTACAACACGATGTTCTTTAAAAGGATGAAGCCAGCTGACAAAAATGTGAGCGTGTATATTATCGGGATATTTTAAATACGTCAGAGTAGAATCTTCTATATTTTCCTGAACAAATGCGGCACCTTTAGCTCCTATATAAATAGGTTTTGCTCCGGTCAGAAATTGTATAATGGAAATATCATGGGGTGCAAAACTCCATAAAATATTTTCTTCGCTTCTTATTGTTCCTAAATTTAACCTATTACTATATATATACTGTAGCTTACCAATTACACCATTATCAATTTTTTCTTTCATATTTAAAACAGCCGGATGGTACAATAAAACGTGACCAACCATTAGTTTTAGATTGTTTTTTTTCGAGATATTCACCAGTTCACTTGCTTCACTCGAAAGTAATGTAATTGGCTTTTCAACAAGCACATTTTTGTTCGCCAATAAGCATTTTTTCGTAATTTCAAAATGTGTTTCCGCTGATGTCGATACTATAACAGCATTGATTTCGGGATTGTCTAAAATATTATCGAGATTAGTTGTGAATTTAATTTCTTTTGAAATTTGTTCCACAATTGTGGATAACGAAATATCTAAATCACATACAGAAATCAAATTTTTATTTAAAATTCCAAATGCAACCCTAATGTGATTTAATCCCCATTTCCCGCATCCTATTACCGCTAATTTTATTTCCAATTTTTATTCAATTAAATTAATAAAATTTTTAATAACCGCGTTTAATAACTTTCTGGTAATCAGATTTAATCATTATTTTTACTAGTTCAGAAAACTTTACTTTTGGCTGCCATCCGAGTTTTGCTTTTGCTTTACCCGGATTACCAATTAAAATATCTACTTCAGTTGGACGATAGTAACTTTTATCTACCTCGACTATTACATCACCGATTTTTTTACAGATTTTTTTCTTCTCTATCAGAGAACTATCCCTAATTTTACTAATTATTCCTTTTTCATTTTGATATTTTCCTTTCCACTCAAGTTCAATACCAAGTTCTCTGAATGTCAGTTCCGTAAATTCTCTCACAGTGTGAGTTTCTCCCGTAGCAAGAACAAAATCTTCAGGGATATCCTGCTGCAACATTAACCACATTCCCTCACAGAATTCGGGAGCATATCCCCAATCTCTTTTAGCATTTAAATTTCCAAGATACAATTTATCCTGCAAACCAATTACAATTCTTGCTGCAGCCCGCGTAATCTTACGTGTAACAAATGTTTCACCTCTTCTTGGAGATTCGTGGTTAAAAAGAATTCCGTTGCAGGCAAATAAATTATATGCTTCCCTGTAATTTATAACAATCCAATACCCGTAAATCTTAGCAACACCGTAAGGACTGCGCGGGTAAAAAGGTGTATTTTCATTTTGCGGAATCTCTTTAGCTTTTCCGTATAATTCGCTTGTTGAAGCCTGGTAAAACTTTGTTCTGATACCTGTTTCTCTTATTGCATCCAGAAATCGCAATGTTCCCATTGCATCCACTTCCGCAGTGTATTCAGGAATCTCGAACGATACTTTCACATGACTTTGGGCAGCAAGATTATAGATTTCATCCGGTTGAGTTTTTTCAATCAACCTGTTCAAATTACTTGTATCGGTAACATCTCCATAATGAAGAAATAATTTTTTATTAAGTAATTCGGAATTATTATAAAGATGGTCAATCCTACCTGTGTTAAAGGAGCTACTTCTTCTTATAATTCCGTGAACCTTATAATTTTTTTCGAGTAAAATTTCCGTTAAATAACTTCCATCCTGCCCGGTTATTCCCGTGATTAATGCAATTTTATTTTTCAAAGTATTAAATATTTTATTTTTTGTAAAAAATAT
>JGI20214J51088_10001203_pt1 | contig 17588 bp, 19 predicted proteins | sample WetSurMetagenome_FD_51088 | JGI IMG/M metagenome (IMG submission 51088) | reverse complement strand
CCACCAGCATGGGCAGCACGGGAAGGAGGGCTTTGATGAGATCTCTGTATATTACTAGCAGCAATATGAATATCAAGACCAGGCCCAGGAGCGACATCTCCACCCGTCCTGTGGTCAGGGCGGTTATGGTCGTGGTCCTCACCACGCTGTCGCCTGTCATCTTGACGGATATTCCGGGCGGCGGAGTCATCCAGGCCAGATCTCTCTCAAACTCCCTGGTGAGCCGATCGAAGTTCTCAAGCCCCAGATTGGATGCCGTCTGGCCGAGATTCACATCGATCATGGCCGCATTATGGCCGCTGAGGTATTTATCTAACACGTTATTGGGCAGAGAGTTGATTATCTCTCGGATCTCTGTCCGGTTATTGGGAATTGTTCCCCCTGCGGCCTGTTTTATATAGGTGACGATGCTGGTTGCTCCGTAAACCTGATCTCGGGACTTTTGCAGATAGTTGCTGAAATCGTCCATCCATTGCAGGTTGTTCGGATTGGTGAGATCGTCTCCCTGAACTATGAACTGAATGGAATCCGTGCCGCCGTAAATATTGCTCATGTGCTTGAAATCAACCAGCGGCGGAAGGTCCTGGGGGATATAGTTCTTTGTGTCCGTCTCCACAGGCACCAGGCTGTCCAGATAATTTCCTGCCAGGGCAAATATCAGGGCAACGGCCAGGACGGCCCTCCACTTTTCAATGCAAAAGCCTGCAGTCTTTTCGACGCACGAGCCAATAGCTGATCCGCCATCCGACCCGCTCTCCATCTGGCTTATTGCTTTTTTTCTCCGGGCTCCGGTCTTCTTCTCGCCAAGCCACAGGACGGTCACTCCCACAAACAGGGAGGACAGATAGCACATGAAAAGCCCAATGATGCACAGCTTTCCGAAATCGCGTATCATGGGGACGGAAGAGTTGAGCAGAGCCACAAATCCTGCAACGGTCACAATCAAAGCAACCATCACCGGAAATGCCACATGGTTCACAGTATTTATAGCCGCTCTCACCGGCGACTGCCCCTTGGAAAACTCCTCATCGATGCGATTGTGAAACTGAATGGCATAATCGATGCCGATACCGATGAGCAGGGGAAAGGCCGAAAATGAGACCATGGTCATGGGAATATGAAACAGCCCCATCGCTCCAAAGGTCCAGATTATTCCCAGAAAGACGATGGGTATGGGCAGAAGCGGCCATTTGACATGCCGGAAGACCAGCAGCAGGGCGACTACCATGAGAACCGCCGCCAGCAGCATGATATTTCCCTGGCTGGCGTTCATCTCATCCGTGATGGATTTCATAAGAGCAGGTGTGCCTGTAACGGTTATGACACAGTCCGGAGGAAAGGCCGCCAGATTGACGGCTTCCTTTACCTCCCTCAAGATCTCTGTCCTCTGATTGTCGTTGATGTAGACCGGGTCCACGATCGACATCATGGTGTGGCTCTCGTCTGGAAGAATCCCCATAACCAGAGGACCGGCATTGGCCAGAATCTCATCGACCTTCTCCTGAGAGGGGATCCGCCGGACGCCGCTGTCCTTTTCCTCGGCATCGGCAACGGTATCGGCAATGCTGCTTACCGATACCACTCTCGGAATATCCTTGACCAAATCCGAGAAGCGAAGCTGGGCCTCCAGAGCTTTGGTGCCTGTCACATGATCGCTCTCGATCAGTACTGCTATGGATTCGGTGCCGAAATTCTCCTTGTAGAGGTGATCGTAGATCTGATAAAGCGATGATTCTTTTCCGACCATGCTCTCCGTATTCATGCCCTGGCTTTCAATCGATTGAGCGAAGTGTAAGGATACCAGAGTCAAAATTGCCGCCACAGCGATTATTGCTGCAGGATTTCTTGTGATCCAGACCCCGAGTCGTTCCAGGCAGATCATGTCAATAAAACCTTCTATTCGGATTTTGTCGAACGAACCGAATAATCGCAAAATACTTAAACATTGTGATCGGACTGAATTATGTGAACGAAGAAGAAAAGCAGGCGCTAAAGAAGCCCATCATCGATGCCTGCATCAAATCCGCCCGGAAAAATGGGCGGAGCGATGCGATGGGGATACTCAGGGGCGCGCTTTTCCTGGAAAACGAACCTCTGTCGCTCGATACCCTGGCCGAGAGGACCGGCTACAGCAAAACTACAGTGCGCTCAAACATGAGCCATCTGGAAAACGTTGGATTGGCGCGACGGGTTGTGGGTCCGGTGGGCAAAACTCGCCGCGATAAGCAGCATCGCTATTCTCTGGAGACTGATACGGACGCCATGAGGCAGGTGATACTATCCAGAGCAAAGACGGAGGTTCATTCGGTATTGCAGGCGCTCATTCAGGTTGAGGAAAATCTGAAAGCCCACAGGGATGCCGCCGAAGAAATGAGCGCCATCATGCTAAGAACAAGGCAGTTTTATGAGGAGACAGATAGGATCCTCCATCTCATGGACCGATACACTCACAAAGAGCTGATTGAGATTTTGGAGCGGAATCGGAAATAGCCGAAAAGAGCCGATAGTATGCCCAATCGCGCCAAAGAGCTTGAAGCGGCTGCAAATGGCATTGATCCAGCATCCTTGCTGGAGGCCAGGGCTGCTATGGATATCAACTGCCGGGAATACCTGCGCTGGGTTGATCTCTTCTCCCGCCGCCTGGAGAGCATCGAGCCGGAACGGTTGCACCAGTTCGCCCGTGCTCTGAGCCTCACTCTGCTCGGCCACCTGCCAACGCGACCGGCGACCTGCCCGTTTTGCATTCAGTACGGGAACGATAAGAGCTGCAAGGGATGCGGCTATGAAGCCACCCACGGTCGGTGCGATGCGGATGATTCCGCCTTCAGCCTGTTCATCGAATCCTTTCAGAAGCTGGGGCAGTCGATCTACCAGGATACGGACGCCGGCCGATTGATTGGCTCTTCCACGAAGACAAAGGAGATTCTATCCGCAGTCCTGATAGCTACCCGGGAGCTGACGGTGAGATTTCAGGAAGACCTACCATCGCTATCCACATTGCAGCTCATGGGACGAAAACAAATGTACATCTCCGGCATGGTCCTGCTGCTGCCGATATCGCTCTTTTCAATAGACGTGCAAAGAAACTTCTCCATCTTGCAGGATCGCCTGCGAGGATACTGGTAGAAGATCCGGCGGGCTCATGCTCTGCCATTGCCAGTTTTTGCCGGCCATTGTCAGGAATTGCCAGGAGGAAAAAAAAGGAGGGAATCGGACAATCAATCTGTCCTATTCCGTTGATAGCGCTTCATTCTTCTTTTTTCAGGTAGGCACCCACCTCCTCTGATTCGGTTGCATCGAAGCTCAGATTGATTGCTGGTTTGTAGCCATCTTTTTCCAGGCTCAACACCCATGATCCAGGAGTTCCGCTGATCCGGGCAGCACCGTCGGAATCCGTGGTCGCGCTTATTTCGCCGCCTGCGGCATCCCATCCAGTGATCTCCACCCCGGAAAGAGCCGTTCCATTCAGGCTTCCCTCGTAAACATAGACGGTCAGAGCAACCTGCTGCGAGGATGCTGTTTTTTCCAGGTAGGCGGCAACTTCCTCAGTCTGCTGTGCATCATAAGACAGCTCGAGCGGCTGGCAGCCAGATTTCTGGAAATGCAGCTTCCAGGTTCCGGGCATTCCCTTAATTACTGCAATTCCGCTGGCATCTGTTATAGATGATAGCGAGTTGCCATCTGCATCCTGGCCGGTGATCTGCACATCAGACAGCATGCTCCCGTTTAGATTTCCTTCATGAACATAGATGCTCAGGGTGACCTCACCCTGAGCTGATGCGGCCTGTAATGAGCCACAGCTTATCAATAGCAATGCCACTAACAGGCGAGACAAATTCATCTCAAGTCACCTATGCCGATTTTAATCACCCGCTTTGAGTTTTACGGATGGTCCATCATCGATTTCATGGGCGGCAGTTCCGGAAGATCCTCAGGATTCAAAGGCTTTAGCGGGCCCTTGTGTGCCCTATGGTGCTTCTCTTCCATAATGGACTTCTTGGGAGGCCATTGCGGATGATCCTGCTCCATTATCGAGCGGGGCGGCATATGTCCGTCATGTCCTGCGAAGCCGAAGGATGGACCATCATTCTGTCCGTCGCCCGGTTTATTGTATGTCCAGGGTGCCGGTTCATCATGGGGCGCATCCTTTGGGTCTAATTTATTCTCTGGCCCTTCAAGCTTATCGGATGGAGGCTTGATGGGCATATTGGGCGGTAAATTCTGAGGGTCTGTATTGCATCCTTTAAATTTAGGTGGGACTTGTTGCTGACCATGTCCCATATCATTGCCCTGACCAAGAGGCGCATCGTTTGGGCCGAGCATCATTCCGTTTCCTTCNCCCTGACCCATCTGTCCTTCCGGACCGCCGATAGGGCCATCTCTCGGACCGCCCTGCGATAGGGCGGTCGTCGTGAGAATGCACATCGCGGCCATCGCGATAATCAGCTTTTTTTTAATTTCCATTTTCCACCACTCTCCGAGATATGCCAGCATTTAACAGCAGCATATCCCGATTGCAGCTACTTTTGAACGATATATCAAATTATAACAGAACGAACGATAAATCGCACCAGGAAACGGCCTGAAATTAAAGGCGATCCATTTGTTTAAATGCAAAAAAGAACACTTAGGAACTATTAATCCGTATTTGGAACCATCTGGAGGCCCTGAGAAATGCAGACATAAAGCCACTAACTTAAATGCTGTTTGAACACCTTATCATAAAGCCTCTTTACGTTCTCGGCGGTCTTTGTCATCTCCGGAAATCCATGATAAGGCATGGCTAGAGCCACATCCTCAGATAGACTCAGCTTATACTGGCTGCGGGATAAGAACCACCCCTGTCTGGCATAGTAAGAAGAAAGATACTCCTGCTCAGTCTGGCCGGGAGTGGGAGTAAAGAGCCCATGCCTGGTCTGTAGCTCCGCCAGCTCCATCATTGTGGTATATCCGGACCTGGCGATGATGAATCTCGCCCGATTCATAAGAAGCGTCTTCTCTTCCGCGGAGACGTAGGAGTGCACTGTGGTATGCCCGTCCAGCCTCTCGCGATATTCCTTTTGCGGGCTTCCCAGGAGCACCACCTTCTCGCCAGGCAGCTTCTGCACCTGCTTCAGGATTATCTCCTCCAGCCTGGTCCTCTGCGGCTCAGGGCCGGAAGCAATGGCCAGAAAGTCCAGATCCCTATCCACTGCCATCTTTTTGGTGCTGGTGAGAATTCCTGCGTAGTAGACTCTGCAATTCGTGGCATTCACATTGGAGAGGCTGAGCTTGCCGCTCAAATTCCTTTTTTCTCTCTTGGGATCGATATCCGGCACGATCACGCCCCTGAATTTGCGGTGAAAGAGGCTGTTAAAGGGCATGGTCATCATCTCAAAGGGATAGAGATAATGGGGCATGCTGAAGCGAAGCTGATGGGATATGAAATAGCTGGGGATCCTGTCGCTGTAAACATTCATGCGGTTATCGCTGATGATCAGGTCGAATCTGTTCTTAGCCTGGATCTGATCAAACCTCTTCTTCTCCCGGGCGATGGCCATGAGCAGGGAGGGAAGTCCTGCGACAAAGTGGGGCAAAAAGAATCGGGAGCTGCTGTAGGGCGCAGGATAGTCCTTGAATTCGATAAAATTGCATTGCGGGCATTCCCTCTTCAAGAGAGCCAGGGCATTGCCGCTGGACCCTATGGTCACCTCATGCCCCCTCATAAGAAGCTCTTCTATGACGGGCATATCTCTTGTGCAGTGGCCCAGACCCCAGTTGAGAGGACTGATAAAAACATGTCCCATGAACGATAAGAGAATCGTCGGATAGTATAAACCATTCTATCGAGTGCCAAGTGCCAATGAAATAGATGCCTGAAAATCCTGCAAAACGCGCTCCAATGCCATCAAGCTGCGATTTTGGCGGCGCAAAAACGAAAGATGCTGCAGAACAGACCCATCCTTCAGACTGCGGGAGGAGTCCACTCATTTTAGATCTGATTCGTAGTGATATTCAATTTTAACAAGTTAGAATAAATTATCACAAAATAGCACATATTGTTTAGGAAAATGTATGAAAGTCCGGAAAGCAGTTATTGGAGAAATAATGTTGAATAATTTAATGATAAAAACGCAAGTGGCACAGAACAAAGCATTTTGTTCCAGATGGACGAATAAATTTTATACTTTTAGGAATTCTTTTTTAAAACACCCTTAGATAATTTAAAATTATAAAGATTAGCATTAAATAGTAATAATCTGATTCGCACCTCATTAGTGCTTTGAATAAATCACAGAGGTGCTGATATGGCCAAGGATGTTCGTGATAGATCTATAGATCCAGCCAGCCGGGAGATGCTCGACGTCTGCCAGAGGGCTGGCCTGGAGACTGCATGGGATCGATTTGATAAACAGCAGCCACAATGCGGTTTTGGCGAACTGGGACTGTGCTGCAGGAACTGCAACATGGGACCATGCCGCATAGATCCCTTCGGAGAGGGTGCCGCTAAAGGTGTCTGTGGTGCGACGGCTGATATAATTGTTGCCAGAAATCTTCTGCGCAGCATAGCCGCAGGGGCCGCCGCCCACTCCGATCATGCTCGCGACGTGGCCCATACCTTCCGGGAGGTGGCTATGGGGAAAGCTCCTTCCTACAGCATCAAAGATCAGGCCAAGATGGAGCGCCTCATGGCCGAGTACGGGGTGAGCACTCAGATTGCTCTCGCTGACGCCATCCTGGCGGAGTTCGGCAAACAGGAAGGCCCAATCCAGTTCACCCGCAGGGCCCCGGCTAAAAGGCAAGAGCTATGGAAGAAGCTGGGTATCGAGCCGCGCGGCATCGACCGGGAGATCGTGGAGTGCATGCACCGCACTCACATGGGAGTTGACAACGACTATGTCAACCTGATACTGCATGGTCTGCGCACCAGCATATCCGACGGCTGGGGCGGCTCCATGATTGCGACAGAGCTGCAGGATGTCCTCTTCGGCACGCCCGTGCCCACCTTCTCCGAGGCTAACCTGGGAGTTCTGGAGCCCAATCAGGTCAATATCATTGTGCATGGCCATGAGCCGCTTCTCTCCGAGATGATAGTAGCCGCCGCCGCTGACCCGCAGCTGGTGGAGCATGCCAAAAAACAGGGTGCAGTGGGCATAAATGTTGCAGGGATCTGCTGCACTGGAAACGAGGTTCTCATGCGCCACGGCGTACCGGTAGCAGGAAACTTCCTCCAGCAGGAGCTGGCCGTGGCCACGGGCGCAGTGGATGCCATGATTGTGGATGTGCAGTGCATCATGCCCGCCCTGGGAGCGCTCGCCGGCTGCTTCCACACCAAATTCATCTCCACCTCTCCCAAAGCCAAATTCCCGGGAGCGGTGCACATGGAGTTTCATGAAGCGACCGCTCTCGAGACTGCCAAGTCGATAGTCTCCGCCGCGGTCGATAACTACAAGAACCGCAATTCGGCGAGGGTCCACATCCCCAAGGAAAAATCCAAGTGCATGGTGGGCTTCTCTGTGGAGACGATTGTGGGAGCCCTGGGCGGAACGCTCGACCCACTGATCGGCGCCATCAAGAGCGGAGCGGTGAGAGGCATTGGAGCGGTCGTCGGCTGCAACAATCCGAAGATCGTTCATGACTATGGCCACATCAACATGGTAAAGGAGCTGATCAGGAACAATGTGCTGGTGCTGACCACGGGCTGCAACGCCCAGGCCTGTGCCAAGGCCGGACTGCTTCTCCCCGAGGCTGCCGATATGGCCGGAGAAGGCCTGAAAGGAGTATGCAAAGCCCTGGGAGTTCCGCCCGTTCTGCATATGGGTTCCTGCGTTGACATCAGCCGCATTCTCGTTGCGGCGGCAGCGCTCGCCAATGCCCTGGGCGTGGACATTAGCGACCTGCCGGCAGCAGGAGCCGCCCCTGAGTGGATGAGCGAAAAAGCGGTCTCCATCGGTGCTTATGTGATCGGCTCGGGAGTTTTCACCGTGCTGGGAACCGTGCCCCCGGTTTTGGGAAGCGCCGCAGTTGCCGGATTGCTCACCAGCGGAGCCAAGGACGTGGTAGGAGCATGTTTTGCCGTGGAGCCGGATCCGTTTAAGGCAGCGGCTTTGATGATCAGTCATATCGACAACCAGCGCAGGAAGCTGGGCCTGTGAGGAGCATTCATGAAAGAGATTTTTGTCCGTCTGGACAGGTGTCTGGGCTGCAAGTCATGCGAGATGGCCTGCGCCGTGGAGCATTCGGCCAATAAGAGCCTCATCTCTGCGGTCTCTGAGAAGCCGAGGCCGGTGCGCCGCGTTTATGTGGAGATGGCGGAAGGGCAGAAGATGCCACTCGTCTGCCGCCATTGCGAGGATGCACCCTGCGTTGCCGTCTGTCGCACCGGCGGCATGCAGCAGGATCCGATAACTGGCATTGTCGAGCGCATTCAAAGCAACTGCGTGGGCTGCTGGATGTGCGCTATGGTCTGTCCCTACGGGGTCATCGGCAGGCACACTGAGGTTCGCATGGCTGTCAAGTGCGACCGCTGCAAGAACCTGGACGTTCCTGCTTGCGTTACTGCCTGTCCCACCGGAACGCTGGTCTTTGCCACACAGAGGGAGTTTGTCGAGATGATGCGAAAGGAAGCGGCCCTGCGGATCGCCCGCGAGGCAAAAGGCCTGGCCAAGGCCTGACTTCTTTTTTCATTAGTCACGATATGATTTTATACCGCAATAGACCACTAATATCCCACCCTGTTTTTTCCCTGGTGAGAGAGTAATGATCGGATCTAGGTGGATGGAACTCCCGCGCATTGTAGCGATAGGCAGTGGCGTGATACGAGAGTTGCCCGATATCTGCCTCAAGCTGCATCTGCCTGGACCGGCCCTCATCATCACCGGGCCGCGTACCCATGACGTGATAGGAAAAACCATATCTGAGCTACTGGAGGAGCGAGGCTATGAGTTTCAGACCATCATTTGCAGCGCCTCAAAGCTGCAAGAGGTAGATCGCGTAAAGCTCCTGGCAGCTGAGACAAAAGCCGGATTTCTGATCGGCGCAGGAGGCGGCAGATCTATCGACATTGCCAAGCTAGCCTCGCTCGAGGCCTGTGCGCCTTTTCTCTCTGTGCCAACGGCAGCTTCTCATGACGGCATCTGCTCATCCCAGGCATCTTTGACGATCAACGGGGAGACGGCATCGATCAAGGCGCAATCCCCGCTGGCAATTGTAGCCGACAGCAAGATAATATCTATGGCTCCGGCAAGGCTTCTCTCAGCCGGATGCGGCGATATAATCTCAAATTACACTGCCATTTTGGACTGGCAGCTGGCTCACCGCCTGAGAAACGAGGAGTACAGCGAATATGCGTCCGCTCTATCCGGCATGACGGCGCGAATGATCGTCGAGCTGGCGGAAGATATTCGTCCAGGCCTCGAGGAATCCGCCCGCATAGTAATAAAAGCCCTGATATCCAGCGGAGTGGCAATGAGCATAGCCGGGTCATCGCGTCCCGCAAGCGGCTCGGAGCACAAGTTCGCTCATGCCATGAATAAGATCGCACCGGGAAGGGCTCTGCACGGAGAGCTCTGCGGTCTGGGCACCATCATGATGATGTACCTGCATGGCGGGGACTGGAAGATGATAAAGGAGGCGCTGGCGCTGGTCGGTGCTCCTACCACCGCTGCGGAGGCGAATTTGGATTCAGATAGTGTGATCTTGGCCCTGATAAATGCCCGCGAGATTAGGCCGGAACGCTATACCATCCTTGATTCGGGTCTCAATGAAATGGCCGCGACTATGGCTGCGGAAGAGACCGGAATAATATAAATTAATAATAATCAAGATAATGGAGAGCAACTATGTCCGAAGCATCTACACAAATTACACTGATTGGAACAAAACTGGCCAGCATTGGCCTGGAGTTCACCTTCGTTGGCCCCACACCCGAGTGCGAGACCTGCAAGCTCAGGAATACCTGCATCAATCTGGAGCCCAACCGGCGCTACAGAATACTGGGGACAAGGGGAGATTTGATTCACGATTGCCCCATCCATGAGGCAGGAGTTCGGGCGGTTGAGGTGGCTGAGAGTCCCATAATCGCCGCCTTTGACGCCAGAAAGGCATTTCCTGGCTCTAAGATAGTCTTTGAAGCCATGAAATGCGATGACACCGAATGCAGCATGTATGATATGTGCCATCCGTCTGGGCTAAAGGATGGAGAGAGATGCACCATTGTGGATATAGTGGGCGAAGCTCCGGAAGAATGCCCCCTGGGAAATGTTCTGAAGCTGGTCGAGTTTCGCCGCTAGACAACGAAAAGATGAAGACCGTCACTTACTCCAAAAACATTTTTCTCCCGGTGACGGACCTCTGCCGGAACCGCTGCGGATATTGCTCTTTTCGAAAGGATCTCCAAGATGCCCATTTGATCTCCAGGACGGAAGCGGCGCGATTGCTGGAGCAGGGCGCTCTTCATGGGTGCAGCGAGGCGCTTTTTACAATGGGCGAAGCCCCCTGGACCGTTCCGGGATTTGAAGGACTTCAAAAAAAGGTGGGCGTCGAGGATCTGGTGGAATACATCATACAGCTATGCGAGATGGCCATAGAGTTTGGTCTCTTGCCGCACAGCAACCCCGGCCTCCTGGATCGGGAGGCCCTCCTGCGCTTGAAGCCCTACAATGCCTCGATGGGGCTGATGCTGGAGACGACCGCCACTGTGCAGTCCCATGAAAAGTCGCCGGGAAAGAGGCCGGACCGGAGGATTCGGTACCTGGCCCTGGCAGGAGAGAATCGCATTCCCTTCACCACCGGCATACTGATCGGCATCGGGGAGAGCATGAAGGACCGGATAAATTCGATTGCGGAAATCGCCCGGCTGCATAGGGAATTCGGCCATATTCAGGAGGTGATCATCCAACCTCTAGACCCGAAGCCTGGAACGGCTCTGGGGAATGAGCCCCGGCCGGATGTGAAGGAGCTGTGCAGAACGGTGGAGATGGCGCGCAGGATCCTTCCTGCCGAGGTGGCAATCCAGGTCCCGCCCAACCTGGTAGATCCGCGCCCTCTGCTTGCCGTGGGAGCGAATGATCTGGGCGGAATCAGCACCGTGACGGTCGACGGAATAAACCCGAATTGCCCCTGGCCGGATGAAGAGGAGATGCGCAGCAGCCTCCTTGATTATTGTCTGAGAGAGAGGCTTCCGGTTTATCCTCGCTTCATTGCCAAGGGCTGGCATGGCCGGAAAACCCGTTCTCTGGTGGATTTGCTGGCCGGGGAGGACGGCCTTCGGGCGAAAAAGTATATCTTCTAAGGCGAAGGGACAACATTCTTGTGAAGAAGAATTGGCTTGAAATTGGATTGAGCAGCGGTCTGGTATTTCTGATGATCCTCCTCATTTTAGGTGCCGAAATGACCCTTCCCGCCGGGACGAGATCCTCAGGAATTGCGTTGATCGTCCTGCTCTTCATGGTGGCAATGGGCCTGGTGGGATTGAAACTCGTGGACATGTAACGCCGTTAAATATAAATATAATAATACACATTTTCCTTGCGGGGTTTTTGGATGGCTGGATTCCTGGAGAAGCTCAAGCTCATTGGAAGGTCAAAGGAGCAGGATTACTCTGAGGTTGATCTCGGTCAGTTCGAAGAAGGCAGCGGCTCGCCAGAGATCATCTTAAAGGTGGCTGAGCTGGGACGGGTCGAGGTTCTTCCCGAGATCAAACGGGAGATTTACGCCGGAAATATAGTCCTGGTGGATATCGCGGGTCTGAAGAGGGACAAAGCGGCTTTGGATCGGGCTATCGGTGAACTTAAAAAGGCAATCGAGGATGTCTCTGGAGATATAGCCGGAGTCGGCGACGACCTGATAATTTTGGTGCCCAGCGGCATAAAGATCGACCGCGAGATGGTGGTCGGGAGCAAAGATTGAATCTTACAACCAGCGCGAGATGTCCCATCTGCTCAGAAGAGATGCAATTCAGTTGGGAGACTGTGAACATACCCCATTTTGGAGAGGCCCTGGTGATTGCAGGAGTCTGTAGCTGCGGCTTCAGACACAACGACACCATTCTTCTGACGCAAAAGGAACCGGTGCGATTCACCATGCCGGTGGCGAGCATCGAGGATCTGGATGCAAGGGTGATTCGTTCATCCAGCGGCACTGTGCGCATACCGGAGCTTGGCGTGGACATCGAGCCGGGATTTTCATCGGATTCCTACGTAACCAATGTAGAGGGCGTTTTGGAGAGGATCGAAAGCGTGGTGAGCTTTGCCACCCGTTCGGCGCGGGAGGCGGAGAATTCCGAGAGCGTGAGAAAAGGCGAAGAGATCCTGGAAAAGATTGCGCTTGCCAGAGAGGGGCGGTTTCCTCTGACCCTCATCCTCGAAGATCCCCTGGGAAATAGCGCCATTGACTGCGAAAGAGCCGCCAAATCCGCCATCTCGGATGAAGATATATCCCGCCTCAAGACGGGAATGATCATCGTGGACGTCTGAAATGCTGGTCTTGAGCGGGGGCACGGGCACTCCCAAGCTTCTCATGGGCCTGAAAGAGCTTCTGGGGCCCGAGGAGCTGTCCGTCGTCGTGAACACGGCTGAAGACCTGTGGATCTCCGGAAATTACATCTCGCCGGACATTGATTCTGTGATTTACACCCTGGCGGACATAATAGATGAGAAGAAGATGTGGGGCATAAAAGGAGACAGGACTCTAACTCATGATTCTCTGGTTATGATGGGCATAAAAGAGAAGCTGCTGGTGGGAGACAGAGACCGGGCGGTCCACATATTTCGTTCCGAGCTGCTTCGCAGAGGAGTCAAGCTCAGCCATGCCACCCAGGCCCTGGCTGAATCGCTGGGTGTCGCGCAGCGGGTTGTGCCCATGACCGATGATATCATCTCTACAGTGGTTTCCACTCCGGAAGGGGTTATGCACTTCCAGGAATTCTGGGTAGGCCGCCGCGGTATGCCCGAGGTTCAGGCCATCTTTTTTGCTGGCATGGATGCCGCTCTTCCCAGCCAGGCTTTTCTGGATCTTTTAGAGAAAGAGGACACAATTCTCATCGGCCCCAGCAACCCAGTGACAAGCATCGGCCCAATCCTGGCATTGCAGGGCGTGCGCGAGCGTCTTCAGGACAAGAAAGTTGTGGCCGTGAGTCCATTCATCGGAGACAGGCCGGTGAGCGGTCCTGCGGCCAAATTTATGATAGCGATGTGCGTTCCGGCAAGCGATGAAGGGGTGCGAACGATGCTCGGCAAGGTGGACCTTTTCGTAGTGGATAAAAAGAGCAGCTACAGAGGAGAATGCCAGCGCATGAGCACTCTCATGAGGACAAAGAGAGAGTGCGGCAAGGTGGCGAAAAAGCTGCTGGAACTCATTGAAAAGGAATAAGAAGCGCGGAAATCGATATATATGCCCTAAGCAAAATAAGGCAGTTCGACATGAAGATAAAGATTAAAAATATTGGCAGCAAAGTGCATAGTATAGGCTATCGACCGTGGCTTACTGATGTTGCCATGAATGCAGGACTGCAAGGATTTTATGCAGGAAACCGCATTGAAGGAAAAAACTCAATTGTCGTTATCCAGGCGGAGGGAGAGGATGAGTGCATTTCCTGCTTTATAGAACAAGTACGGTTGAATAAGCCCGAGTTTGCAGAGGTAGATCGCATCGAGACCGAAGAGTATGCAGGGACGGTTATGCCTCTGGAATCATATGCTGCAATAAATACCTCAGCTCAGCTTAACAAAGCAATTCCACTTCTTTTAGGCATGAATAATAAAATGGACAAAATGCTTGACAAGCAAGATCAAATGCTTGACAAGCAAGATCAAATGCTCGGCAAGCAAGATCAAACGATCGACAAGCTGGATCAGATGCTCGACAAGCAAGAGGAAACAACTGCCGAGATCCGGGACCTGCGCGAGGATATGGTGCATTATAGCAATACAGAACGGTTAAGGAGAATGGAAAAGGACATCCAGTTGATAAAGAGCAAGATCGGAATAAGATCTCATCGATAATCCTTTTTTCGCTACCTTTATCCTGATCTTTGAAGGCCGGATACACTTATCAAGGTCCAGCAAAAATACCCTGATGCCTGCAATCCAGGCATAGGGCTGATAACATGTTCATAGGAGTAGACCACGGGACCACTGCCATTAGGTTTGCCACTCCGGAGGGACGCTGCTGGGAGATTGGAAGGCACGAGGCAAGCTGCCTATCCGCTGAGGAGATTGTGGAGCTGATTGCCCGGAATTTAGGGAGCGAACTCATCGATCTGGTGGCCCTCAGCTACTCCATGGGAGATGCTCTCACCAGTATCGTCAGGCTGCAGGACGCGCCCAATCGCGGCCTTATTCGGCAGGATGGAGCCGGAAAGCATGTGGGCGGTGGAACTCAGGTCTTTGAGGCCATCCGAGCATCGGGCTGGCCTGCCATCCTTCTGCCAGGCATTCACCGCGCCAGCAACATCGATCCCCGCCTGAAGGTCTTCTCCCACGGCATGAGCCCGGAAAAGGTTGGGCTGGCATATGGAATTTTCCGCGGGCTGAGCCGGAACTTCATCGTATGCGATGCCAGCTCCAATACGGTGACATTTGCTGTGCTCGATGGAAAGATTATCGGAGCCATTGATGCGCCAATCTTCGCACCAGGGCTGATGCAGGGCCCTCTGGACGTGCAGGCCATAAGAGAGGTCGACTCCGGCAAGATTACTGCTAACCAGGCGTTCAACTCGGGCGGCATCCTCTCCAAGATGGGTCGGGCGGGCCTGGATCAATGCCTTTCCGGAGAGAGGAGGCTGGCCCTGGAATCGCTATCATTATTCGCTGCCATGGAGATCAGTGCCCTCCGGGTCCTCTGTCGCGATTGGGGCAGATCGGACCCAGAGATATTTCTTGCCGGAAGTCCCGCTTCAGAGATTTGCTCGCGAGTGACGGAGCTGCTAGGGCAGAATGCGCGGCCCCTGGAGAGGTGCGCCGCTGCCATGGGGTGCGCCTGGATCGCGAAAGATGTGTTCAGCGGCTCAAAGAGCATTCTGGGGTTGGATGTGGATGAGTGCACTCGTATGTTAAAGAAAGATTGATTTGGCTACATGATCATGAATATTCATGGAACCGATATCAGAACGAGAGGTGCGCGAACTGGAAGATCGTGTCGCATACCTCAAAGGCGAAAAAGCCAGAGTTCTTAAAGAAGAAGTTGAAAGGGCTTTGGATAGAGCGGAATCGGCTCATTCCGAGCCTGAACTGATTGACCGGCTTGATGCTCTTCTTTTATCAGCAACTGAAGCATCGCGTGACGTTTGTACCAATACGAAATGTCCTCACTATTATAATAAATGCAAAATGAGATGATAATGATAGTCCCAGCCTAGGCCAGGACCAAATGGAAACCAGATTTTGCTTATCGTACGCCTGACCTGCTATCCGACCATTTGTTCAGGATAGTGGGCAGAGCTACTACAAGTATGCCAAATATCACAATAGCGTATATCTGAGACATGATATCCATCCTTTTTCACCTCCAGGTAATTGCACCATTTTACCAATTTAGCGCCAGGCCATGATAAACTTTTTGCTGCCCGATTCGTAATAATTAGATTAGATTGTTCTAATGGTAATTTGGATAAAATGGTAAAAAAGGTATTTAATGAATTGGCGTAAATTACATTTACTAATTTACCTATTATGGCAATTTTTAGATGATTCTAAGTAATTAGATCAAATTTATTGAGATAAAAGTGGCTGAAAATGGAAAAGGCTTAAATAGCTAGAGGATTACTTTTCCGATCCGTATGGCATCCATTAATGAACAATGAAGATTGACATACAGGAAATGGATATGGCTGGCTTTATACAAAACGAACCGCCCAATGTTGGGCACGAGATCGATGTTAAGGGAGCAATTTCTTCAGAGGATGCTGGTTTCTACCTGATCCTTGTGTCTGCGATAATATTCATGATTGCAGCTCTGACAGGAAATCTGGCATAGATAAGGGATTATAATTATCCTTGTATCGGATTTCTCCTGTGCCATCTTTCGTCTTCGGGAAATGGTTAAGATAGATAAATATTTTTGGTCTGTTTATCATTATTTTAGCTTTTTGGTTCTATGAAGATGGACGATGATCGGAATATCAAATCGCAGTCTTTTAATATGTAAGATAGGCATATTCGTGTAAAGCAGCTTTGAGATTCAAGCGATAGCAAAGAGGCGCCCATTTCAAATGCCCAGCATTAAATATACCAGAATCGAGATAACTCCTGATGCCTATCGTTCTCTGGAAGCGGAAGCGATTCTGCAAGGAAAAACATTAAAGAAGCTTGCCTCCGAATTGATATTAAAGGGCGTCTCCAAGAAGGCTCTCGATTTTGTCCAGGATGCCGCTATGCCTGTGGTCTCTGAATGGCAAGAGATGGAATTAGATGAGGAGACATGGAAGGTAATTAAAAAGATAGGATCCACCGGCATGCACATCGGGGAACAGACATTGAAGACCGTAAAGGATGCTATTTTAGAGAAGGGATACCAAGAGGCGATGCTTATTGTTGCCCAGCATACCGCCTCAATGGAGAGAGACGAACTTCACCGTGTGATGGCCATATGCAGGCATTATAAACTCTCGGTTAAAATGGCGGCTTATCTCATCGAGAATCTAAATGAGATCGAATCGGGAAATTGGATGTAAAAATCCAGCTATTGCTTATTTCGTCTTCCTGGAAGGGTTCTGAAGATCCTGGCATCTTTCGAGATGCCGCCGGCAGCATTGAGTCTTTGAAGATGGGGATTTATGTCCTCTGTCCTTTGAAGAAACTGATCTGCGACTAGCTTTTCAAGCGTCCTCTTGTCTACCTTATGTCCTTTTCCTATACCCGGACATGTGGGATTGTAGTTAATATTAAGAATGATGTCTCCGCTTGAAAGAGTCTCTTCTTCCACCCGAAAGGGAAAAAGCCGACAGGCAATAGGTCGCACGGAATAAATCGTGCACCCATCTCGATAGAAAACGCAGGTAGAATCCTCCTTGCTTTTCATCACCGGCAGATCAAGGATCACCTGACGGCCGTTATCCCCGATTTTAACATAGCAGCCATCATAATTAAAAAGTGTATCTACAAACTCCTCCGCCTCTTTTCCCGTTTCTTTAGCAATAGAGGAGACATCCTTCTCAGTGAGATAGATCAAATTGGACTTATGCCAGAACTCTTTAATCTGATCCATAGGAACAAGATCATCAAAATCAAGCGGCCTTTTATGATGGCAACAGGACCCGCACCTCTGGCACAGGAACCTGATATCTTGAAAGGCAGCCTTCACTATAACGCGGGGCAGAATGATCCCCCCAAAAAAAGGGAAAAAGAAGGCGACCTAAAGGGTCGTCTTCCGGGGATGCTTCTCAGCCAGAACTTCCAGTCCCAGCTCTTCTGCGGACTCTGCCTTCATGATATCCACCATTGCGGCTGCGGGGAAGATCATGGGGGCGTTTTCTATGGGCCCGTAGAGGTAGTAGTCAGCACCTACGATTCCGGCCACCAGGTTCGAGCCGATATCGACAGGAGAGAAGGCCTCCTTGTGCTGCTTCTTCCACTTCTTCATCCAGTCCCAGGCAGAGGCACCGTTATGGA
>JGI20214J51088_10001202_pt1 | contig 17590 bp, 16 predicted proteins | sample WetSurMetagenome_FD_51088 | JGI IMG/M metagenome (IMG submission 51088) | reverse complement strand
AAAATGGTAAGAGTCAACATAGAAAAGAGTATTCAGAAACTGATCTAGAAACTAATATTCAATAAATTATGAAAAATATACTAGTTACCCTGTTAACGGGATTAGGGATCTTATGCGCTCTGCCGGAGGCAAACGCCAGGGATTTTAAGGAGCACCTGAATAAAGAGTTTACATTAACAGGGAATACATCAGGGAGCACACTCTTCATTTATAATATCTCCGGTTTTATTAAAGTGGAGGGTTACCCCGGGAATAATATTTTGCTGGAAATGGATAAAACCATTTCATCAGATACCGATAAAGACCTTGAGACAGGTAAAAAGGAATTCAGACTTGCATTTGAACAGAAAAATGACACTGTCATGGCTTATATTGCCGGACCTTACGATTCGCGTCCACACAGGAACTGGCACTATAATGATGACCGTCGCGAAGTTGATTATAATTATAATGTTGATTTTACTGTGAAAGTACCCTTTGGAATGAATCTTCATATTTCAACTGTTAATAATGGTATCATCACCGTTAACAATGTCAGTGGTACATTACATGTCAGTAATGTTAATGAAGAGATTTCAATTATAAACGCAAAAGGAACAACATATGCACATACTGTAAATGGTGATGTAACTGTAAAGTATCTAACCAATCCTACTGAGGAATCATCATACTATACAATTAATGGTGATATAAGTATCACCTATCAGCCGGGTCTTTCAGCTGACCTTCAGTTTAAAAGCATGCATGGTGATTTCTTTACTGATTTTCCACAGGTAGAATTACTTCCGGCAACGGTTTCAAAAGTCAAAGAAAAGGATGGAGAAGGCATAGTTTATAAACTGAGAGCAAAAACTGCTGTCCGATTCGGAAAAGGCGGACAAACATTTAAATTCGAAACACTTAATGGTAATGTCTATATTAAAAAGCAATCTTAATACATACAATTATGAAAAACATGAAAACCGGCCTGGTATTACTTAGCCTTTTTATCGGATTAGTCTCGTTTGGACAATCCGGATCAACGGAACAATTGGTTGTCCCTCTGAGCAATCCCGGCAAATCGTATTCTCTTAAAATACACATGGTTACAGGGTCGATTAAAGTTGTAAGCTATGAGGGGAAAGATATAATAATCAACGCAACTCCCAGAAGCGGAGACAACGATGAAGGATCAAAAGTGGTTGAAAACGGCATGAAACGTATTTCAACATCCGGAGGCTTTGAAGTTACGGCCAAGGAAGCGGATAATACAGTTACTGTAAATTCGGGTAATCCTAGTAAGGCAGTCGATCTGGATCTTAAAATACCTCAGGATGTAAAGCTTAAGCTAGGCACTGTAAATGATGGGGATATCGTTGTAGAAAATGTAAGGGGTGAACTTGAAGTAAATAATGTGAATGAGAAAATCATCCTTACGAATATTTCAGGTTCGGTGGTAGCTAATACTGTAAACGGGGATATAACTGTTACTTTCAATTCAGTAGATCCGAAAGCGCCTATGGCTTTCTCAACGCTTAATGGAGATATAAGGGTAACTCTGCCGGTTGAGACAAAAGCCAATCTGAAAATGAAATCCGATAATGGTGAAGTATACAGTGACTTTGATATTGATATTGATAAAACGCCATCAAAAGTAGATAAGACCTCGGAGCCAGGAATGTACAAGATCAAAAAAGATGAATGGATATACGGAAAGATTAATGGGGGAGGTGCGGAGATGATGATGAAGAATATGCAGGGAGATATTTATGTAAAGAAAAATACGAAATAGAGCTTCTGAATTTAGGTTTGATTTTACGATGCTGTCTGGAAAAGCTTTTCTGCCTTTTCTGAACAGCATCGTTTTTATTTGACACTTTTTATGTTAGCATTAATTTTATTTTATGATCCTAACAATTGTTTCACTTTTGCAGATATTTCCTTTCCATCAGCCTTCCCTGCCAGCTCTTTTGTAGCGACACCCATAACTTTGCCCATATCGGCGGGTGATTTTGCCCCTACACGTTCAATAATGCTTTTAATGATATTAAGCAGCTCCATATCACTCATCTTGGCAGGCAGATATTTTTCAAGAACATCAGCTTCTTCAACCTCTTTTTCATAAAGATCAGGTCTGTTTTGTTCCTTATAGATTGCAGCCGATTCTCTCCTCTGTTTTACAAGTTTCTGAATAATTTTCAGTTCTTCTTCTGATGTAAGGGCAGTATCTCCGCTTTTCTCCGTTCTGGCAAGCGTAAATGCAGTTTTTGCGGCTCGTATTGCCTCAAGTACAACTTTATCTTTAGCCTTCATTGCGGCAATAAGATCACTGGAAATTTGTTCGGTAAGTGACATAACGAAAGATTTAATAATGCGACAATTGTTAAATATAATGATCTAAAGATACAAGATACGTGTCAATAATAAAAACATAAATCAAAGAGCAAAACTTACTATTTATTCTTAACTCAAAGCCATCGGATCAGAGCTGAGTTGCATATAAGAACAAAACCACACGAAAGACTGTTTATGATGTTAATAGTTGTTAAATATAAAGGAAAGACCTGTTAGCCGGGTTATTTTTGATAATTTCGCGCCCGGGTATACAGTAATACTCTCAAAGTTGGTTAGATTATAAATAATGAAGAAAACAATAATTGGAACAGGAATAGTAGTATTGGCGGCTTTTATTATGCTGTTTGCCCTGAACAAATTCGCTTCAAAAAGCAGGACTCAAAAAGAGTATGCGAAGGTGCAAAAGGGAGAATTTGAAATTGCAGTTACAGGTGCAGGTGAATTAATTGCTGAGAAATCTGTTGACATCATGGGGCCCGAGATTGCTATGGGTCGTGATATCAGGTTTAGGAATATCAAGATTCAGGACCTTATACAGGAAGGTACAGTAGTGAAGGAAGGAGACTATGTAGCAACTCTTGACAGGACCGATTTAAATAACAACCTGAAGGACTCTCAGGAAAGCCTTAAATCATTGCAGACGAAACTAGATCTGAAATTACTTGATAGTGCTGTAGTTCTGAATGACCTCAGGGATGAGATAAAAAATCAGAGATATACTGTTGAAGAGGCTGCAATAACTTATCGTAATTCAAAATATGAACCTCCCACTACCATACGCCAGGCTGAAATTTCACTTGATATGGCAAAACGGGTCATGGAACAGAAAGAAAGGAGTTATACCCGGAAAATGGCACAGTATAAGACCGATATAATTAACCAGAATTACTGGGTTAACAAGATGGCCATCAGGGTGAAGGATCTTCAGGAAGTACTGGATGGGTTTACTATAAAAGCACCTGCTTCCGGGATGGTTATCTATAAAAAGGAGTGGAGCGGTTCAAAAAGAAAAGTAGGTTCAATGATTGATCCGTTTGACAGGGTGGTGGCAACACTTCCTGACCTGACATCAATGCTTTCCAAAACATATGTAAATGAAATTGACATAAGCAAATTGAAAACAGGGCAGAAAGTCGATATTAGTATCGATGCTTTTCCAAAAAACAGATATAATGGCATTGTGACATATGTGGCAAATATTGGAGAGAAACTTAATAATACCAATGATAAGGTATTTGAAATTCAGGTTAAAATCAACGGTTCAGATCCGGCACTCAGACCGGCAATGACAACAGGTAATAAAATAATTGTCAGTACAATTAAGGATGCCATATATATTCCAATAGAATGTGTACAGGCCGGGACTGACAGTGTCCCATTTGTTTATACTAAAAAGGGCACCAAACAAATTGTTCTTCTTGGCGAATCAAATGAAAAACATGTATTGGTCGAGAAAGGCCTTGAGGAAGGCACCTTACTTTATATCAGCAATCCTGAAAATCCTGAGAAATTCAGGCTGGCAGGTAAAGATCTGATAGGAATGATCAAAGAGCGGGAAAAAGACAAAAGCTCTCTTGCAGGAATGTACAGGAAAAAATCAACTGGGGTGCTTTAACTCGGCTCGACGTGAATTGTCACTGTCAGATTCTCATAGATCTTTCTGAGCTCATTTTCTATCTTGTCGCAATATTTATGAGCTTTCCCAACTGATACATCTTCAGGAATCTGAATATGAATATCAATAAAACGATAATTCCCTGCTACTCTGGTCCTGAGATCATGGTAAGAAACTTCAAGCGCATTTAGTTTCGTTTCAAGTTCCTCAATTTCTGTGGTTTCCCATGCTGTATCGAGGAGTGGAGTAAATGCCTTGGTCAACAGCAGATAAGCTTCCCTGATAATAAAAAGTGCAACCAGTATTGCTATTGCCGGATCCAGCCAATTGATCTTTGTAATCATAATAAGTCCTAGCCCGACTGCAACTCCGAGAGAAGTGTAAACATCTGTTTTGAGATGAAGAGCATCTGCTTCCAGTGCAACAGAGTTTGTCGCACGGGCTACTTTATAAAGTTTTCGTGAAACAATAATATTAACAAGCGCAGATATAAGCATAACTAAAGAACCAAGAGCGATAGAATCGAGTTCAATTTTGTCCCCGAGCAGTTTTCTGACAGCTTCAACAATGATCCAAATTGCAGCAATAAAAATGAGGAGAGCCTCAATTACTCCCGAAATATTCTCAATTTTCCCATGTCCATACGGATGTCTGGAATCAGGAGGATAATCTGAAACCCTCACAGAAAAGAATGCTATAATTGCTGCGAGAAGGTCCATAGATGAATGGATCGCTTCAGACAGAATACTTACTGATCCGCTTAAAATCCCAACAGTCAGCTTCATTAATATGAGCAAAGTGTTTGATACAATCGAGAGACGGGCAATGCTTACTTTAGCATTCATCTAGACATTAATCAATTCGTACTCAATATTTCCAAGGCCAATTTTCACAGCATGTTCAAGACCTGCCTGCCAGAATGTATCGGGATGAGCCATCTTGAATTTATCTTCACCGCTGAAGTCATTCTCATTATGATCATCACGGATGCTGCTGCCAGAAAGTGCCGGAGCTGATTTTACCATATCGGCGCAGGCCTGATCGAGCGCCACAGGATCAAAAGATGCCGCTATTCCAAGGTCGGGTACAATAGGATAATCATTAAATCCCCAGCAATCACAATTAGGTGAAACATTCATTATAAAATTTATATGGAAGGACGGCTTATCCTTCACAACAGCCAGAGCATATTCAGCAACTCTTTTGCACACTATATCGGAGGAATTTTGCCAGACAACCCTTGCAGAATCGTACTGGCATACTGCAACACATTGTCCGCAACCAACACATTTGACATAATCGATATGTGCTATTTTATCCTTACCGACAGCGACTGCGCCATGGGCACAATATTTTTCGCATACTCTGCATCCAGTACAATTTTCTTCAAATATCTCGGGTGAAGAACCAGAATGAAGAAAGAGTTTTCCTCCTACTGATGCACAACCCATACCAAGGTTCTTGAGAGCTCCTCCGAATCCGGTCATCTCGTGGCCTTTGAAATGATTCATAGATATAACAACATCGGCATCAGCAATTGCACTTCCGATTTTAGCTCTGTCGGAATACTCGAGGTTTAATTCTATTTCGCGGAAATCAGTTCCTCTGATTCCATCCCCTATAATTACCGGGCAATTTGTAGCAATTGGGTTGTACCCATTTTCAAAAGCTGCTTCAAGATGCATTGGTGCGTTAGAGCGTCTTCCAAAATAAAGAGTATTGCAATCGGTCAGAAAAGGAATAGCCTCTTTTGTTCTCAGGTACTTTACAATATTTGCAGCATAATTAGGCCTCAGGTATGCAAGATTACCAGGTTCTCCAAAATGCAGTTTTACAGCAACAATTTTTTTCTGGAAATCAATTTTATCTATTCCAGCTTTAATTATTAGATCTTCAAGCTTTTTTAGAAGATTCCGGGAGGGTTTTGTCCGGAGGTTGGTGAAATAGACTTTTGATTGAGACATAGAGAATGGATTTCTATACTGATAATATTTTCGCTAAATCAACCAGGTTACGATTGACATCTTTATGAAGTTTTACTGCTCTGCGGAACGGCACCAGGGTTATCTCCCCGTTCATCATACCAACCATCACACTCTTCTGGTCATCAATCAGTGCTTCTACTGCAGCATGTCCAAGACGGCTTGCATTAACCCTGTCCATTGCAGACGGGGAACCCCCCCGTTGCAGATGTCCCAGCACCGAAACCCTCACGTCATAATCTTTATAATCATTTTTCACCTTTTCAGCCATTGCAAAGGCGCCTCCTTCCTGATGACCTTCTGCAACAATAATTATATTGCTTGTTTTCTTCCGTGAATTACCGGCATCTATCATGGCTTTCAGATCTTGTTCAGCTCCCTTGATCTCAGGGATTATAATCGCTTCAGCACCTGTGGCGATTCCGCTGTAAAGAGCTATGAATCCGGCTTCAGCACCCATAACTTCAACAAAAAACATCCTGTTATGAGCGCTGGCAGTGTCTCTGATTTTATCAACAGCTTCAACTACCGTATTAAGGGCAGTATCGTATCCAATAGTATAATCGGTGCCATAAATATCATTATCGATTGTCCCAGGAATACCGACAAAAGGTATGTCATATTCTTCGTTAAATATTCTGGCTCCGGTAAATGATCCGTCTCCCCCTATTACCACAACTCCATCAATCTGTGCTTCCTTAAGGTTATTATATGCTTTCTGCCTTCCTTCCGGTGACCTGAATTCCTCGCATCTGGCAGTTTTGAGTATTGTTCCGCCTCTCTGTATAATGTCGCTTACACTTGATGAATTCATAGCTAAAAAGTCTGCATTTATCATACCCTGGTAACCCTGCCGTATCCCCACAGATTCCAGTCCGTTATATACTGCAGTCCGGACAACGCCACGGATTGCCGCATTCATTCCAGGGGCATCTCCTCCTGATGTCAGTACCCCGATCTTTTTAATCTTTCCCATAATTAATTTTAAAATAAGGCACAAAGGTAATATAATTTTTTAAGCCCTACAAATGACGGAACGATGCAGTAGTCAGATATTTGAAATGATATCACGTATGTTTTCAATGAGCCATTTAGGTGTTGAGGTTGCCCCACAGATTCCTATTGATTTTTTACCGGCAAACCAGGATTTTTCAATTTCTTCATAACCTGAAACAAAATGGGTATCCGGATTAACGTTTTTGCAGACAGAATATAGCATTTTGCCATTGGAGCTTTCTCTACCGCTAACAAAAATTATTGTATCATGCTTCATGGCAAAGTCCTTCAGATGCGGCTCGCGGTTTGAGACCTGACCGCAAATGGTTTTATTTATTATCAGGTTTTTATCTGGCTCTGTGATCCCATATTCCTCCATTTTTTTACGAAGGTTGTCTGTGAGATTTTTGTACTCTTTTACACTCATGGTTGTCTGGGCAAAAAGATATACAGGTTTTGAAATATCAATCTTTTTGAAATCATCAGGTCCGGAGACCAGAATGCCTTCATTGTTTATCTGTCCAAGTAAGCCGACGACCTCTGCATGACCTGGTTTACCGAAAATTACAACCTGTCCTTCACCCTGTTTGGTGCGNATCCAGGTTTCTCTGATTTTCGATTGTAGTCTTTTTACTATTGGACAGGTAGCTTCAATTATAGTGACATTGTTTTTTTCGGCAGTTAAATATGTTTCGGGTGGTTCACCATGAGCTCTGATAAGCACTTTGCAGTTCTTAAGGTTCATGAATTCCTCGTGATTAACCGACACCAGACCAAGTGATGATAAACGATCAACCTCTTTATCATTATGTACTATCTGACCTAGAGAGAATACTTTTTCTCCCTTCAAAAGAGCTTTTTCAGCAATCTCGACTGCATTTTGAACGCCAAAACAAAATCCCGATTGTCTGTCAATTTCAACTTCCATTTCTTTTGTTCTCAATGATTGTCTTTATCCAGATCATTTGTTCATCGACAGTCATCCTGCTGTTATCGAGGACAATAGCATCGTCAGCTCTTCTCAGTGGACTAATATCCCTGTTCTCATCCGCAATATCGCGGGCAATTATCATTCTCTTGATCTCTTCAAATTCAATGTTTATTCCTTTGTTTTTTAACTCACTATACCTTCTTTTTGCCCTGATATCGACAGAGGCTGTCATGAATATTTTAATATCTGCATCGGGAAATACAACAGTGCCGATATCCCTGCCATCCATTACAATTCCTTTTAAAATCCCTATTTGTCTTTGTAGTTCAACCATCCTGAACCGGACTTCAGGTATCTGGCTTATCCGGCTTACATAAGAAGTCACATCCATATTTCTGATTTCCTTTTCCACATTTTCTGAATTGAGGAAGGTCTCATATTCATCCATGTCAGGATTAAAAACAAAATCAATATGTATATCTTTAAGTTCAGTAATTATTGCGGCGGTATTCAGTCCATTTATGCTGATAAATTTTCTTCTCATGCAAAAGAGAGTAACTGCACGGTACATTGCCCCGCTGTCGATAAAAATATAGTTCAGGTCTTTTGCTATTAATCTGGCAAATGTGCTTTTCCCGCACGACGAATATCCGTCGATAGCTATAATTAGTTTTTTTTCCATATTTTACACCCAACCCCCCACTTGGGGGGCTTAAATCGTATGTCTTAACAATTTTGTGCCTACATATTTAAACTCTTTTTCACCCCAGTAACCCTGAGAATTCTAACATTGATTTTTTCAAAGCCCCCCATTTGGGGGTTGGGGGGTAAAAACTTCACAAAGATGATAATTTAACTTTTATAAGACAAGGGTTTATTAGTCACGAGCCCTCTTATAAAACATATCGGGTTTTAAAATCAGGGAGACATTTGTTGAAGAACCTGCAAGGTGATATGTTGCTCTCCCGAATTCAATATTAAGAATAGAAGTATTAATTCCAAAACCCCAGGAAAGTCCTGCTGTTGAGGTTTTTGACTCTATGGCCAGTTCTCTTCTTCTCTGATAGTTATAGCCAGCACAGAAATAGAAATTCTTATGTGGGATAAGTTCTATCCCCAGGATTGCATGTCTCATGGCATTTTCCAAAAAGCCTGAAGATACTTTGGTGTTTTCTGATGAAGATGCAACATTATATTGATAAGTAAGGTCAAATTTTTCAAGATGTCTGAGCGTTAGCGAAAAACGGAAAGGAGCATGAGCCAGCCTCTGTGAGATGCCAGCCTGAATTTCAAAAGGCAGCTTCTGATGTGTTTCACCTGCATATGTGGTAATCTGATATCCTGCATTTCTGATCACCATACCTGCTGAAAACATGTTACTTTTATTGTGCCATGATGCGCCCAGGTCAATAGCAAATCCGAATGATGTATATTTCTCGAGCTGGGATAAAACAGGTTTGATGTTTATTCCGATTGAAAAAAGAGAGTCAATTTCACGTGAAAAGATAAGAGAAAGTGCGTATTCGGCAGCACCAAAGCTTCCTGTAATTACTCCTGATGGATCTGACTCGGTGAAGGTACCATAATTCAGATAAGTAAGGCCTGCGGCAAAATTACCTGTTCCGCTAAATGATCTTGAGTACATCGCAAGGCCATAATTAATTCCGGCGAAATAATTGACATAATTTAATGCAAGGTTCTTGTTCATCTCTGCATTAAGCAGGGCAGGATTATGATAAGCCAGATTAAGATTGTTCCCCTGTAAAGAAACGTTTGTACCTCCAAGCGAGGAGACAAGTCCGGAATGAGTAAGGTTCAGGAATTCATACACATTATCACCTCCGGTCTGAGAATAGGAAATGTACCCAATAAGGAAGCACATGAGTAATGTCAGAACTTTTCTTTTCATAACTGTAAATACACTCCAAATATAGGTGATTTTTATAAATGGAAATGTTGTTTAAATTAGTATAAATGAATATGATATACATTATTTATTAGCGTCAGGCTGTCTTTCCTGTCAGAGCCATTGCATCATCTATACTTTTATTACTTCCATTCAGCTGCGACATAAACAGACCGGCAATTACTATTATCATTCCTGTAACATTCTGAAGTGTCAGCTTTTCTCCCATCAAAATGAATGAGAATAATGCCGTGAATACAGGAATACAATTAGAAAAAACATTTGCCTTAGTTATGCCCATATTTTTAACTGACCATGCGAAAAGAATAAATGCCCCGCACGAGGCAAAAATTGATAGCTCAATAATAGGTCTGAACATGTTAAAAGTAAAAGAGCTGGAGATAAAACTCTTGAAATCGAAAATCAGGAAGAGCGGAAGGAAGAGAATTGCTCCAACCAGATTCTGAACATTTACTATGTATACAGGGGAATAGGTTTCAATAAGCCGACTGAGTGTAAGGTTATAACCTACTGCGGAAATGACAGCCAGCAAAAGAAGTCCCAGACCTTTAATATCAAATGAGATGCTTCCATTCATATTAAGAATGAAAACGAGAACGCCGATGAATGATACAATTATTCCGATATAATTAATTGTTTTCAATTTCTCTTTGAAGATCAGCCAGGCTCCGATTGTGGCAAAAACCGGGATTGTTGAAATAAGTACAGAACATACTGTTGCTGAAACATACGTAAGACCAAAACTCTCACCCAGGAAATAAAAAAAAGGTTCAAATACAGCGAGCATAAGAAATAGTTTCCAGTCTCCCTTTTTTATCTTCATGTAATTCTTAGTAAGAACCAGAAAAACAGTCATCAGGATTACTGAAAATAAAAGCCTTATAAAAACTATTGTGATTGGATGGAATGTTTTATTAGCAATCTTGAACCAGATAAATGAAAAGGACCAGAAGATCATTGCTAAAATTACCGAACCATATATCTTTACCTGTTTGTTCAATTAATTATCTGATAAGTATCTTTTTTAAAGCGATGCGAATTTAAAGTTAAAATTGTTATTAATGGAAATAAGTCTGACATTTTTTGGTTGAACCTTCGGCCAGTAAATGGGATCACTTTCCTTAACTGTTAAACCTCTACGAGGTAAAATAATGGTCTCAGATACTATTTCTACAATAGTTTAAGCACTACGGGCTACACGTTTTATTGCTCATCAATATGTGCTCTGGTTTCATTCGGCGTAGGCGATACGGTTTTGTAGAATATTGAATAAAAGCTCAATTCAATTCCTCGTAGAGGATTTACAATAAATACATTTATTATGATTATAATTCAGGTATTCTTTCATTTTACCTTAAAAGTGCGCATCTTTCGACCACACAAAATGTGCATCTTTTTACAGTTGTTTAAATACTTTCATCCTAGTTAGTTACGGTTTAAATTACTTTCGAATATGCCAAATTAATGATATTTATGTGATTTGATTGTGAATCATAAATTATTATATTTGCCGCCTCAAAGTGTTGAATAGGATAATATGGATTTTGTTAAACAATTAATAATAAGTTAATTAACTAATACCAATTTTAGATGAAGATTCTGGTTTGTATCAGCAATGTTCCCGACACAACTACTAAAATTAAATTTGCTGAGGGAAATACTTCGATTGACACTGCCGGTATTCAATGGGTTATTAACCCATGGGACGAACTGTCTCTTACTCGTGCCCTTGAACTTAAGGACGATGCTGCGAACGGAATAAAATCTGTTACAGTAATCCATGTTGGTCCGGCTACTGCTGAGCCGACTATCCGCAAAGCATTGGCTATCGGAGCAGATGATGCAATCAGGGTAAATGCAGTTTCATCCGATGCATCGTTTGTTGCTGCACAGATCGCTGAGGTTGTCAGAAAAGAGCAGTTTGATATAATTATGTGCGGCATAGAATCGAGTGATTATAATGGTTCAATGGTTGGTGGAATGATATCAGAGTTACTTGGCATACCATCGGTTTCAGCCATTTCGGGTATAAAATTTGAGAATGGACAGCCTGTAATGATCCGGGAAATTGACGGAGGGAAAGAGGTTGTAACTGTTCCCTCCCCATTTGTAGCCATTGTACAGAAGGGAATCGCTAAAGAGCCTCGGATTGCTGCAATGCGTGGTATCATGATGGCCAGGTCGAAGCCTGTAAAAGTGGTCGAACCTGTGCAGACCGAGCCTCTTACCACGATCGTGGAATTTGAAAAACCTGCAGCACGGGCAGCCTGTAAATATATTGATGCTGAAAATCCTGCCCAGCTTCTGGAGCTTTTGCAAAATGAGGCAAAAGTTATCTGAGAATTTTAGTTAAAACAGTAAATATAAACGACATGTCAGTATTAGTATATACCGAAAACTGGGACGGAAAATTCAAGAAACTCTCTTTTGAACTGGTCTCTTATGCATCAGGCGTGGCTAAAATGCTCAATACAACAGTAACTGCCATTTCTATCGGAAAGGTTGAAGAAAGCGAATTGAGTAAACTGGGTAATTATGGAGCCGGTAAAATAATCAGTGTTAACAGTGAAAAACTTTTAACATTTGATAGCCAGGCTTACACTAGTGTCCTTTCAGATATTTCACTTAATGAAAATGCATCTGTAATTATAATTTCCAATAATAATTCAGGTAAAGCCATAGCTCCAAGGCTATCAGTACGCCTTAAAGCTGGTGTCGGTTCAGGAGTGAGTAAACTTCCTCTAAGCCTGAATCCTTTCACTGTATATAAGAGAACCTATTCCGGAAACGCTTTTGCACACCTGGTTATAAAATCTGAAATAAAGATACTTACTCTGGCCCAGAATTCCTTTGATCTGGTTGAGACAGGGACCAATACCAAAATTGAAAATCTTGATATCACAGTTGATGGATCATTGCTAAAAACAGTGGTTAAAGATGTACAAAAACAATCTGGCAAGATTCTTCTTAACGACGCTGATATTGTTGTTTCAGGAGGAAGAGGCATGAAATCGCCTGATAACTGGCCACCACTGGTTGAGCTGGCTACCCTCCTGGGAGGAGCCACTGCGTGTTCGCGTCCTGTATCTGATGAAGGCTGGAGACCTCATGAGGAACATACCGGGCAAACAGGCAAGATCATTGCACCAAATTTATATATCGCAGTTGGCATATCTGGGGCTACACAGCATCTGGCAGGTATTAGTGCATCAAAATACATTGTAGCAATAAACAGCGATAAGGATGCTCCTATTTTTGAAGCTGCACAGTATGGTATCGTAGGTGATGCTATGAAGGTTCTTCCAAAACTGGTTGAAGCTGTAAAAGAGATAAAAAAATAAGAAACTGTAAAAAGCAATAGCTAAAAGCCTGTCTAAGGACGCTTGAAAATCAATTTATCCAGCCCCAGCCTTGCTTCGCCGAAGCGGCTACGCGAAGGCGAAGGGGGAGTAAATTGATTTTCTTCGCTCTCCTTGAGGACGGGGTAAACGAAGAAAATCAATTATGACAAAGCAGATTGTTTTTGTGTTGACACTCTTAATAACATTCGGAGCATTTTCCTATACTATTGCCAGGATTATCCGGTTCTTCAGATTCACCCGACCCGCATTCCCTGTAAAAGATATTGGGAAGAGAATCAACATTATGCTTAAGGTTGCTTTTGGTCAGACTAAAATTTTCAGAAAACCTGTTCTAGGACTTTTTCATGCTCTTGTTTTCTGGGGATTCTGTGTCATAATATTTGGGAGCATCGAGATGGTGATTGACGGGTTGACCGGTACTGAAAAAGTGTTAAAGATTTTTGGTCCGGTTTATAATGTACTCATGGCTTCAGGAGATATTTTTGCTTTACTTGTTGCCATATCTATTCTTATATTTCTTTCACGTCGTTTGTTTTTTCATATCAGACGGTTCGAAGGTATTGAGATGAAAAAGAGATCACATACCGATGCCAATATTTCTCTTTCATTAATATTATTGTTAATGATATCCCTTCTGGCAATGAACATAGGATACCTTGGATATCATAAGTTTGCCGGAGATGCAAATCCCGGTATATACCCTGTCGGTAAGATCCTTATTACATTTTTGCCTGCGATAAGCGCTGAGAAGTTTAAGCTCATTTATGAAGCATCGTGGTGGAGTCATATTCTGTTGATATTCTTCTTTGCAAATTACCTTCCTTATTCTAAGCATTTTCATGTCTTTATGTCTGTTCCGAATGTGTTTTTATCACGACTCGACCCACTGGGGAAGCTGCCAAATATGGATAGTATTACCAGGGAAGTTAAACTTATGCTTGATCCAAATACGGCTTTTGCAGCATCGGGCAGTGATGCTCCTGCAGAAAGGTTTGGTGTAAAAGATGCGGAAGATGCCTCGTGGAAAAACTATTTTGATTCTCTCGCCTGTACAGAATGTGGAAGATGTACCTCTGTCTGTCCGGCAAATATTACAGGGAAGAAATTGTCGCCCCGGAAAGTAATGATGGACCTTAGAGCAAGAATGAAGGAGAAGGGTCCTCTGATGGTTAAGAATGGAAGAGATTTCAATGATAACCGTTCCCTTCTGCGTGATTATATTTCTGAGGAAGAACTATGGGCTTGTACAACCTGCAACGCCTGTGCGAAAGAGTGTCCGATCAATATCAATCATCCGACATTCATAGTAGATATGCGAAGATATCTTGTAATGGAAGAAGCCTCTGCGCCAGGTGAGATCAAGGCTATGTTCAATAATATCGAAAATAATGGCGCACCCTGGCAATATTCTTCCGAAGACAGATTATTTTGGGCTAAAGATCTGGAGATGAATATTAAGTAGCTTTGTGAACCTTTGTGCACCCTTAGCGTACCTTTGTGGTAAAAAAAAATTAAACACAAAGAAACATAAAGTATTCACAAAGTAATACATAGGGAAATGTGGATCAAAAAACGGAAATAACAGATAAAGAAAAGATAAATTAAATATGGAAACCCGGAAAATTGAAATCCCTGTAATGGCAGAACTTTTTGCAAGAGGAGAGAAGCCGGAATACCTGTTCTGGGTAGGTTGTGCCGGAGCTTTTGACGACAGGTACAAAAAAGTTGTCAGAGCCTTTGCTAAAATCCTTACACATCTGAATGTCAGTTTCGCTGTCCTGGGGACGGAAGAAACATGTACCGGCGACCCTGCAAGGCGTGCGGGAAACGAAATGCTTTACCAGATGCAGGCGCTTCAGGTGATTGAGATATTCAGGAGGTATGAAGTAAAAAAAGTCATAACAATATGTCCGCATTGTTACAATATTTTCAAAAACGAATATCCCGATCTTGGCGCTGCCTTTGAAGTGATAAATTACCTTCAGTTCTTAAACAGAAATATAGATTGCGGGAAATTGAAGATTGATCCTTTTTCTTTGAAAAACCTATCAGTTACTTATCACGATCCCTGTTATCTGGGTCGTGCCAATGACATATATAGTGAACCGAGGAATATTCTGAAACAGCTTACCGGAAATTTTGTGGAGATGCACAGGCACAAAAGTTTTGCACTATGCTGCGGTGCGGGTGGTGCTCAGATGTTTAAAGAAGCAGAAAAAGGAGAAAAAGAAGTTTTTATAGTGAGAACCGAAGATGCTCTCGCAACCGGTGCTGACGTTATTGCAACTGCCTGCCCGTTTTGTATGACGATGCTGACGGATGGNCTGAAATATAAAAATAAGGAGCAGGAGATCAGAAACCTTGATATTGCCGAACTTATTGCACAATCAATTGATTTATAGAATAATTAAAATAATTATCTGAAAAGATGGAAAACAGTAAACTCTTGAGAAGCGGTGAATTTCTTGTACATGAAATTGATCCGAAAGATATTTTTATCCCGGAGGATTTTAATGAGGAACAAAGGATGATTGCTCAGACATGCAGCGATTTTCTCGAAGCTGAAGTATATCCTAATCTTGAAAAAGTTGAAAAGAGCGACAGGGATCTTATGAAGAGTATGCTCAAGAAATCGGGAGAACTTGGACTAATGGGGATCTCAATCCCGGAAGAGTTCGGCGGTTTCGGGCAGTCGTTTGTGACCCAGATGCTTGTTGCTGAAACAACAGGTGCAGGGTATTCATTTTCCGTTGCATATATGGCGCATTGTGGTATAGGCACCTTACCGATTATGTACTATGGAAATAAAGATCAGCGCGAGCGTTATGTGACAAAGCTTGCTACCGGTGAATTTATCGGTGCATACTGTCTTACTGAACCGGGTGCGGGTAGCGATGCAAATTCAGGGAAAACCAATGCCAAACTGAGTGACGACGGGAAACATTACATCCTTAATGGCCAGAAGATGTGGATAACAAATGCAGGTTTTGCCGACACACTGGTTGTATTTGCAAAAATTGATACCGACAGGGTACTTAGTGCCTTTATTGTCGAAAGTAAATATCCGGGTGTGGTAATCGGTCCCGATGAACATAAGATGGGAATTAAGGGTTCTTCCACTGCTCAGATATACTTTAATGACGTTAAAGTACCGGTTGAGAATCTTCTTGGTAAAAGGGGAGAAGGATTCAGGATTGCTCTGAGTATTCTTCATATGGGACGCCTTAAACTTGGTGCCAATGTCATAGGCGCTGCTAAAAAGGCGATTAATGATTCAGTTAAATATGCTAACGAAAGAAAACAGTTTGGTGTTCTTATTTCAAGTTTCGGAGCCTTAAAACATAAAATGGCTGAGCAGGTAATAAGACTGTTTGCATCCGAATCGGCTGTTTACAGAGTAAGCGCTGATATCGATAACCTGATGAAAACACTAACTGTCGACTGTGGTGATTACGGCAGGGCATCAATTGAAGCGATAAGCCACTATGCTGTTGAAGCTGCTATTCTGAAAGTTATTGGGTCCGAAATGCTTGATTTTGTTGCTGATGAGGCAGTTCAGATTCATGGGGGAATGGGTTATTCTGCCGAAATGATGGTTGAAAGAGGTTACAGAGATTCGAGGATAAACAGGATCTTCGAAGGGACAAATGAAATAAACCGTCTGCTCGTAGTTGATACAGCGATGAAACGGGCTATGAAGGGAGAATTTGACCTTTTCGGAGAAGCTGAGAAACTCTACTCGGGTCTGAGTAATATTACTGATAACAAGGTAGATGGTGAAAACTTTTTCCAGGAGAAATCGAGGTATATAAAGAACTTCAAGAAGGTTATACTGATATGTATGCATGGAGCTTCAAAATTCTTCGGAAAGGGGCTGATTAATGAGCAGGAAGTACTGAATAATATTGCTGAGATGATGATGGAAACATATGTATCCGAATCACTTGCCCTGAGGGTAGAAAAATTGTCTGTCACTAAAAAGAATGGAACGCTTTATAACGACATGCTGAATGTTAATGTATTTGATACTGCAGGCATAGTCAGAAAATCGGCTCTGGAAGCAATCGGAGCATTTTCAACTCACGAGTCGTGCCCGGTACTCATAAAAGCAATTGAAAATCTTACAAGAGTTGAGTGTGTGAATGTAAAAGAGGCCAGACGCCGGATAGCAGATAAGCTGATCGAAGATAATTCTTATAAATTCTGAAATCCGTACTAAATAGGTAATATNAATAGGCTGTCTCAAAAGTCGAAATCCATTAACCGCAAATTCCGTCCCGATAGCTATCGGGATTTCGCAAAGTTCGCAAAGTGCTTAAATAATGTATTCCAGCTTTGCGCCTACTTTGCGTTCTCTGCGGTTAAAATGTTCTTTTGAGATACCTACTTTTTATCTACCCTGATATCTAGTATCGTTAGTCGCAGCTTTCAGCCATATTACAC
>JGI20214J51088_10001201_pt1 | contig 17594 bp, 15 predicted proteins | sample WetSurMetagenome_FD_51088 | JGI IMG/M metagenome (IMG submission 51088) | reverse complement strand
CTCCGTACTGGAGCGCGTCGAGCAGGAAGCCGAATTTGGCGTTGGCCTCTTCATCGCTGATGCCGAGCAGGCTGAACATCCGCCTCTGTATATCCTTGCGGTGTATACGTATGCTGCCGCCTCCGACCTCATAACCGTTAAGCACTATATCGTATGCCTTTGCAGTGAGCGCAGACAATTCAGGCGACTCGGCCCGCGCGCTGAACACGTCATCGGTCATCTGCAGCATCCAGGCAATCCCTTCATCAGTAGGGGACGTGAAGGGATGATGCATTGCCGCATATCTCTTCTCTTCCCCGTCCCATTCGAGCAGCGGGAAATCCGTTACCCACAGGAATTTGAAGCCCTCTTTGATCAGATCCATTTTTTTGGCGAGATCGATCCTCATCCTGCCCAGGACATTATGCACAACACCCTCCGTGTCGGCCACGAAGAGGATCATATCGCCATCCTCGGCATTAATGCGCGCCGCCATTTCCCTCAACACCTCTTCAGGGAAAAACTTGGCTATAGGGGATTCAAATCCGCCCTTTACCTTTATCCATGCAAGTCCCTTTGCGCCGAAGGCCTTTGCGTCTTCGGTGAGCATGTCGACTTCCTTTCTCGAAAGTCCTGCCATACCCTTGCCCAATATCGCCTTGACACGGCCGCCCGACTCCAGGGCGTCGAGAAACACCTTGAAGGAGCTCTTCTTTGCGAGGTCCGCCATATCCACAAGTTCGAGTCCGAAACGCATGTCGGGCTTGTCGCTGCCGAACCTTTCCATCGCCTCTTTATAAGTAAGCCTGATAAAAGGGCTATCGACTTTGACCCCGAGCGCGTCCCTGAAGGCTTTACATATCATGCCCTCCGTCAAACCGATTATCTCGTCCCTGTCCGTAAAAGACATTTCGACATCTATCTGCGTAAATTCGGGTTGGCGGTCCGACCTGAGGTCCTCATCCCTGAAACACTTCACTATCTGGAAATAGCGCTCCATGCCTGCGACCATCAGTATCTGTTTGAATATCTGCGGCGACTGGGGCAGGGCATAAAACGATCCCGGATTGAGCCTGCTCGGCACGAGATAATCCCTGGCCCCCTCCGGCGTGGACTTGGTGAGCATGGGCGTCTCGATTTCGAGAAAGCCTTCCCCATCAAGATAGTCCCTTGAGCTCTTTGCAACCTTATGGCGCAATATGAAATTGGCCTGCAGCTCGGGCCTCCTCATATCGAGATATCTGTATTTCAGTCTCAGGGTCTCGGACGCCTCGGCAGCCTCATCAAGCGTGAACGGCAGGGGCGCGGATTCGTTGAGCACTGCCAGTTTGCTTGCGTATATCTCGACCCTGCCGGTCGGCATGTCGGTGTTTTCAGTGCCTTCCGGCCTGCGCCTGACTTCCCCACACACTGAAATAACATACTCGCTCCTCAAATCGTGGGCAAGGGCGTGGGCCTCACCGGAGACATCAGGGCTGAATACAACCTGAACGATACCGCTCCTGTCCCTGAGATCGACAAAGATCAGCCCGCCGTGGTCTCTCCGTCTGAAAACCCAGCCTGCAACGTTAATCTCCGAGCCTATATGGCCGTCACGCATTTCGCCGCACCATTTATCACGAAACATAAAATTAAACCTCCATTACAACCTTTCTGTATCAATAAGGGCCTGAAACGCCCTGCTCAATCTCTCTGAATATTTCCCGCCCGCGCCGCCGTCTCCTGTTTCAGGGTCTGCAGTTCCTTTTCCGTAAGGGGCCTTATTTCGCCGATCTTGAGCCCCGCCAGCTTAACGCCGCTGACGCTTATGCGTCTGAGCTTCAGCGCAGGGTGCCCAACCGCTTCCACCATCCTTCGCACCTGCCTCTTCCTGCCCTCGGTGATCGTGATCTCGATCCACGAGTTGGCCTCGGCCTCACGGATAAACCTGACCCTCGCAGGCTGCGTCCTGCCGTCCTCCAGCCTGACGCCCTGCCTGAGCTTGCCGACCTTTTCCTCAGGCATAATACCTTTTACCTTGACCACATAAGTCTTGGGTATCTTCCTTGAAGGATGGAGCAGCTCATTGGAAAACTCGCCGTCATTGGTCAACAGGAGCAGGCCCTCGGAATCGTAATCGAGCCTGCCGACAGGGAACACCCTGAACTTCACACCCTTCAGATAATCCTTGACCGTCGGCCTGCCTTCAGGATCCGCGAGAGTAGAAACAACCCCGACCGGCTTGTTGAACATGAGGTGGACCTTTGGCTCGGGCCTGAAGATCAGCTTGCCGTCGACCTTGATGTGGCATTTTGAGGGGTCCGCCTTCATACCTATAGACGCTGTTTCGCCGTTTACCGTAACCCTGCCCTCGGCTATAATCTCCTCGGCGGCCCTTCTGGAGGCGACGCCCATGCGCGCCATGATCTTTTGTATGCGCTCTTCCACAACCCTACTTTATCTCGACATAGGCATTCTGACGCAGCCCCTTGATCCACGCCTTGTAGGCCCTGTCAAATTTGGTCGAAAAGAGTTTTGTCCTGACCGCAGCCTTCAGATCGGCGTCAGTGTTGAATAGCCTCGCCTCTTCCAGCTTTATGATATTTGTGCCTGCAGAGGTCCTGAACGGTTCGCTTACCTCACCGGTCTTCATCTTTGACAGCGCATCGACAAACTCCCTGGAAAGATCGGCCTTTCTGACAAACCCCTTGTCGCCTCCGGCCCTGGAACTGGAATCATCCGAAAACTGTCCGGCCACGTCCGCAAATGAGGCTTTTGACTGCAGCCTGGCATAAGCCGCCCCGACCCTGTTCTCATCAACTGCGACATCACCGCTGTTCTTGATCAGGATCAAGCTGATATGGTATCCCTCGTCCGCCGCATTCTTGTTTTTCCGGAGATAATCGCTGATCTCCTGTTCGGTTACCACCACCTTGCGCCTGACCTCATGGTCAAGCAGCTTGCTGGTTATGACCTGTTCGGCAAGCTTCTTTTTATACTCGGCAAGGGTAAAGCCTTCCCTTAAAATGGCTTTATTGAAGTCCTCGTCGGTCATGTTGTATTTTTTCTTGATATCCTTTATGGTCTGCATGACTTCCGAGTCGCTCGCCCCGATACTCTCCGTTTTTGCGGTCTGCAGTATCAGCCTGATATTGATCAGGCTTTCGAGAAAGGCGACCTCGGTCTGCTTGAAGATATTCCTGCGCTCCTGGGCGCTGAGGGCCTTGACTTCCGGCGAAGCGTCAAATTCCATAGCCTTATAAAGTTCGCTCCATGTAATCACTTCCGCATTCACAATAGCCACTACCCTGTCGAGCATGATGTCGCCGCGCCCCACCCCGAAAGAACCACAAAGGAAAACCACAACAATGCAGAATATTTCAATAAAACCCAGTCCGGACCTTTTACGCATAGAACTCCCTCCATCCCGAAGACATATTTTTGCCGTTATCAGTCAGCATATGCGGGGCAGCTGTTCGCCGGCCAGCATATCGATAATGCGTGAGCCCCCAACCGCGGTCCGGAGCAGGACCCTGCCCTTTCGGCCCTGCCCCGGGGCCCCTATTTCTCCTATCACCGCCGCGCCCGAACCGGACTCATGCGCCCTCATTACGCGGACAAGCCCTTCCGCCGTTTCCGCAGGGACAACTGCAAGGAGTATTCCCTCATTGGCTATATACAGGGGGTCCAGCCCGAGCATGTCGCATGCGCCCCTCACATTGCCCGGCACCGGCAGGCTTTCTTCATTCAGCGTCACCGTCAATCCGGACTCCAGGGCAATCTCCTTGAGTGTAGTAGCAACCCCGCCCCTGGTCGGGTCTCTCATCATCCGTATTGCCTTTTCAAAGTCAAGCATGACATCCACAAGCCCCGCAAGCGACACCGTGTCGCTGAGGACCGGCGGATCGAAAGATATGCCGTTCCTTTCCGACATTACGGCGACCCCGTGGTTGCCTATGGAGCCGCTTATTATGACTTTGTCTCCCGGCCTTATCATGTCCGGGCCGAGGCTTGTCCCCGGCCTGACCACGCCTATCCCTGCGGTGTTTATGAATATACCGTCACCCTTGCCCCTGTCGACGACCTTGGTGTCTCCGGTCACTATCCTTACCCCTGCCCTGTCCGCTGCGGACGCCATCGATACGAGTATCCGTCTGAGTGAATCCATCGGAAATCCCTCTTCAATCACAAAGCCTGATGATAGATAAAGGGGCTTTGCCCCGACCATTGCCAGATCGTTGACCGTCCCGTTTACCGCAAGATCTCCTATGTTTCCGCCGGGGAAAAAGATGGGCGACACGACATAGGAATCCGTGGTAAAGGCGATCCTGCCCCCTGCAATCTCAGTTGCGTCAAGCACTGCGGAATCGGCGAGTTTGTTCATGCCGAACGACGGGGCAATATGCTCGCTGATCAACTGATGCATCAGCCTGCCGCCGCTTCCGTGCCCAAGCAATATCCTGTCCATTATATTATTCCTCCGTCCATGTCCGCGCCTCGGCGGAAGAGCCGCTCTCTCTGAAAGGCCCGAAGGCAGTCACATGATATGAGGCATGCGCTCCGCCCCTGTCTTCATCAACGTATATCGGCACATTGACCTCGGCCAGCAATTCAGTAACGCCTGAAGTTCCTTTACGGTAAACCCTGTAACCCCTCACCCACGTCTCATCATTGTCCTGCCAGGATATATATACCCTGTTGTCGGACCTGACAATTCTCACGTCGGCCGGCGCCGCAGGCACGAATATCTTCGGATCTATGAGCAGTTCAGCCGACATGCCGCTCTCATTCATAATGTCCGTCCGTATGACCGCAACAACACTATAATAAACAGGGTTAAGGACATGCAGTCTGTCCCTGAAAAAAGGCTCCTCAAGCGGTTTCCCGTTCAGGGGCGTCCCGGGATATACCCCTTTATTTTCACTACGGAAGATATTGAAGGTCACGCCCTTTTCCGCCCCGGCCCATGATATTTCGGCAAAGTCATTGGTGATATGATATTTAAGGCCTTCCGGAACAGCGGGAGTATTAACCGGACGAACCTTCAGTTCCATAGAGGATTCACTGTCGACCCCCCTGGAGCTGAACGCCTGTATTTTGTAGCGATACCGCTTGCCCGGCCCGATATCAGTGTCCGAATAACGCGTTGCGTCCGGAGGCAGTTGCGCGATTAAAATATATTCGGAATTACCCTCGGCCCTGTAGAGACGAAAACCCTTTATTACAACCTTTTTCTGTTCGCCGCCATAGGACCAGAAGAGGTCCATCCTTCCGTCCCTATGGACGGCATTCAGCTCTTTTACCGCATTCGGCCTGTCAAAGCTCAGCATTGTAGGCGGACCTTTTCTGCCGCAGGACGCAACCAGCGCAAGCGCCGTCAGACACAGACAAAAACGGAGAACAATATCAATTTTCCGTGAGCTCAACATCCCTTCATTTACCCAATCTCTTCCTGAATGCCCTTATCTGCTCCCTGACCCGTTCAGGCGAGGAGCCGCCGAATGAACCCTTTGCCGCTACCGATCTGGCCTCATCCAGCCAAAGATAAATATCGTCCCGTATCAGCGGGGAATACGAGGCGTATTCCTCCATCGTAAGTTTGTTCAGCGTCTTGCCGTTATCAATGGCATGGCGCACTATCTTCCCGGTTATCTCATGCGCCTTTCTGAACGGTTCGCCCCTGCGCACGAGATATTCGGCTATATCGGTCGCAGTCGAAAACCCTTTGCCTGCAGCGGCGGACATATTGTCCTTTAAAAACCTGATGTTCGGAAACATCTCCGCAAGGATGCCAAGGGTGGCCTTTATAGTGTCGACCGTATCGAACAGCGGCTCCTTGTCCTCCTGCATGTCCCTGTTGTAGGACAGCGGCAGCCCTTTCATCACCGTCAGCATGCCGACCAGATTACCGTATACCCTGCCGGTCCTGCCGCGCATCAATTCGGCCACATCAGGGTTCTTCTTTTGGGGCATGATGCTCGATCCGGTTGTATATGCGTCCGAGATCTCGATAAATGAAAACTCCCCGGACGACCAGAGCACAAGCTCTTCGGCCAGTCTCGATATATGCGCCATAAGGAGCGATGAACACGAAAGGAATTCGATGACCGCGTCGCGGTCCGAAACCGTATCGATGCTGTTTTCCGACACAGAGTCGAACCCGAGCAGCTCCGCGACATAGGCCCGGTCTATGGGCAGCGAAGTGCCTGCAAGAGCGCATGCGCCGAGAGGAAGCACGTTGACGCGTTTCAGGGTGTCCGAAAAGCGCTGCCTGTCCCTGTCGAACATCTGGGCATAGGCCATAAGATGGTGTGAAAGCAGCACCGGCTGCGCCCTTTGCATATGAGTATACCCCGGCATGATTACGCTGAAGTTCTTTTCTGCGGTCTCAACTATAACCTTTTCCAGAGAAAGCAGCGCCTTCACCGTCTCATGGGTCTCGGCCCTTAGGAAGAGACGTATATCAAGAGCCACCTGATCGTTGCGGGACCTTGCAGTGTGCAACTTTCCGCCGGTGTCCCCTATTTTTTCAGTGAGGGCCGCCTCTATGTTCATGTGGATATCCTCAAGCTCCTCCCTGAACACAAACCTGCCCTCCTCAATCTCCCTGTAAATCTCCTTGAGCCCCCTGACGATGAGAGTGGCCTCTTTTTTGGATATGATACCCTGTTTCGCGAGCATACGCGCATGGGCGTCGGAGCCCATGATGTCGTAGCTCCAGAGCCTGCGGTCAAAGGAAATCGATTCCGTATACTTTTCCACACTCTTCGAAGTCGCTTCGACAAACCGGCCTGCCCAGGGTTTTTGGGCCACTATATCTCCTCCTCTTCCTTGTGCTTTTCGCGCTCCGCGACAAGCTTGGCGGTCATATGCGCAGGAAGCTCCTCATAACTCGAAAACTCCATCGAATACAACCCCCTTCCCGAGGTCATACTCTGTAACTGATTGGCGTACACAAGCATCTCGGACATCGGGACGGTCGCGACGACCTTTTCATTGCCGCCCGCCTGCGGCTCCACTCCCAGCACCTTTCCGCGCTTGGAATTGAGGTCTCCGATTACCGCGCCGAGGGTGTCTGTGGGGGCCACAACCTCAACCTTCATTACAGGCTCAAGGACAACAGGCTTGGCGTCCTGCACCGCCTTTTTGAAGGCCATGGAGCCGGCTATCTTGAAAGCCATTTCCGATGAATCGACGGTATGATACGATCCGTCCGTAAGCGTCGCCTTAACGTCAATCATCTGATACCCCGCTATAACGCCGTCCTTCATGGTCTCGGCCACGCCCTTCTCGACCGCAGGCCTGTATTGCTGGGGGATAACACCTCCCACAATCTTGTCCTGGAACTGATAGCCGGCGCCCCTCGGGAGGGGTTCAATCTCAAGCCAGCAGTCTCCGTACTGGCCGCGTCCGCCCGACTGCTTCTTGTATCTGCCTTGAGCCTTTGCGTGCGCCTTTATGGTCTCCCTGTATGCAATCTTCGGGGTCTTCATTACCACCTCGACGCCGAATTTACGCTTCAATTTCTCGAGCGCAACTTCAAGATGCACCTGCCCCATACCCGAAAGCAGCATCTCCTTGGACTCCTCGTCGCGCACAAAGCGGAGAGTGGGGTCTTCCTCGAGCAGCCTGTGCAGTCCGGTGCCCACCTTGTCCTCATCACCCTTTGTCCTGGGCGCAATGGCGTAGGAAATGATCGGCTCTGCGAATTTCACCCTTTCGAGCACGATGGGATGGTGGTCTTCGCAGAGCGTGTCGCCGACATTGGTCTCTTTAAGCTTTACGACAGCCGCGATTTCACCGGCTCCGACCTGCGGGACCGGCACATGTTTCTTGCCTACAAGATGAAACACCTGTCCGACCCTTTCCTTGGCGTCAGACGTAGCGTTCAGTATAGTGGAGTCCGCCTTCAGAACGCCTGAATACACCCTGAAGATCGAAAGCTTTCCCGCAAAGGGATCGGCTATGGTCTTGAAGACATAAGCGGTCAGAGGGTCCGACGAAACAGGTTTCCTTTCGACCTCTTTTTTGTCCTTGGGGTTAATGCCCTTTATCGGCGATATCCTGCTCATCTCCTCAGGGGTCGGCAGACACATGAGCATCACATCCATGAGCTGGCGCACACCTATGTTCCGGGTTGCCGATCCGCAGGCCACAGGGATGAACCTCTTCGTCAAAGCGGCTTCCTTTATGCCCTTTTGCACCTCTTCATTTGTGAGTTCGCCGCCCTCGAGATACTTTTCGAGGAGAGAGTCATCCGCCTCTGCGACCTTCTCGACCAGTTTCTTCCTGTAGTCCTCGGCCGCCTCTTTGAGGTCGTCGGGTATGGCAATCTCGGTCTCCTGCCCGTCCTTGAACAGATAAGCCTTCATGTTCACCAGATCTATAATGCCGCTGAAGGCCTCTCCCGCGCCTATCGGAAGGAATATCGGGATCGCCTCCTGCCCAAAGCTCTTTTCGAGTTCGCTGACCGCGTTGGAAAAATCGGACGCCTCCTTGTCGAGCTTGTTCACAAAGACAACCCTCGGCACATCGAATTCGCAGGCATACTTCCATATTTTTTCGGTCTCGGCCTTTACGCCGGAAAGGGCGCTCACAATAACGACCGCGCCGTCGGCGACCCGCAGGCATCCCCTTGTGTCCTCTATAAAATTGATGAAGCCCGGGGTGTCTATAAGGTTGAGGCGTGTCTCTTTCCAGTCACAGTAGGCGACCGCAGAGGTAACGCTGATCTTGCGGTCCGTCTCTTCAGGCTCAAAATCCATGGTGGTGTTGCCGGCCTCTATCGTCCCCATCCTGTCAATCGCCCCGGCGTTGAACAGGATCGCCTCCGACAGCGACGTCTTGCCCGCCCCGCTATGCGCCACAATTGCAATGTTCCTGATCTGCCCTGCGTCCTCTTTGGTCATAAATATGCCCCCCTGGTATTATAAATTGTATATTTTAGAAGCAAGAACAAAGAAGCAAAGAGTCCTCTCCTTTTACTTCCGACTTCCGACTTCCGTTTGATGACCTATTATCTCTTCAATTACCGGCGTCAGCTCGCTCTTCCTTTCAAATTTCCTTATCAGCAGCCTCACAAAAAATACGGCAACTCCCATGAACCCGAAGGCGGCCAGGGCAGAGACCAGGTCGGCGTCGGCCAAAGGCCACCAAGCTGCCGCAAGCTCCTTGCCGGCCACCGCCCCTGCAATCAGCGCAACCGCCGGTATCCCGTAGACCAGTAGTGACCCCTTGAGATAGGTCAGAGCCCGGAACGAGATCCTTACCTCATCGCCCGGTTCGGCCCCGACAGCGTTAAAAGCCTCCAGCTCGGCCCCGTGCTCCGCGCCCCTGCATGAGGCCCCCGACGCGCAGGCGTCGCAGGCGGACTGTCTCTTCACAAGTACGATCGCCTTTTGACCGCGCAGTTCCCTTACAACCCCTGTTGCGTCCATAAGCCCTAACTCTTCTCTTTTAAGAGCTTGTACTCGATACTGTCCACAAGCGCCTGCCAAGACGCCTCGATAATGTTTTCGGAAACCCCGACCGTGCTCCATTCGGAGCTTCCGTCGCCGCTCTCGATGAGGACCCTGACCCTGGATGACGTGCCTGCTCCGGTAGTAAGCACCCTGACCTTGTAATCCTGCAGCTTGACGGCAGCCAGTTCGGGATAGAACTTGTCGAGGGCCTTCCTCAGCGCGCCGTCGAGCGCATTAACAGGACCGTTTCCGGTAGCGGCTGTGTGTTCAACATTATCGTTCACACTGACCATAATGGTCGCTTCGCTTATGCAATCTTCATTCTCGTTCCGCTTCTCAACAATGACCCTGAATCCGATAAGATCGAAGAATCTCCTGTGGAGTCCGAGGGCCTTTTTGAGCAGCATCTCAAAAGACGCCTCTGCGCCCTCAAACTGGTACCCCTGATGCTCGAGCTCTTTCATGTTGTCTATTATCGTCTGCAATTCGGGAGACTTTGCGTCGAGATGGATATTGAATTCCTCGGCCTTCCTCAGTATATTGCTCTTCCCGGCAAGGTCGGATATCAGCACCCGCTGCGAATTGCCCACCAGCTCGGGCTTCATATGCTCATAGGTCTCGGGGCTTTTCATTATCGCGCTCACATGGATGCCTGCCTTGTGGGCAAACGCGCTGTCGCCCACAAACGGCTGCCTCCTGAAATGCCTGAGGTTGGCGATCTCGTCCATATATCTCGACACATCCCTGAGCTGCGAAAGCTGATCATCCGAGACACAGCGCATGCCGAGCTTGAGCTGGATATTCGGTATGATCGAAACGAGGTTTGCGTTGCCGCATCTTTCCCCCACGCCGTTTATGGTGCCCTGCACATGCGAGGCCCCGTGCGCCACCGCTATGACCGAGTTCGCCACCGCGCAGTCCGAATCATTGTGCGCATGAATGCCGAAAGGTTTGGTCAGTTTGGGCGTGACTTCCTGTATTATGGCCGCGATGTCCCCCGGCAGCATGCCGCCGTTGGTGTCGCACAATATCAGGCAGTCCGAGCCTCCCTGCTCTGCGGCAAGCAGGCACTGGAGCGCATATTCGGGATTTTCACGATAGCCGTTGAAAAAATGCTCTGCGTCGAAGAAGACCTTTTCGGCATGGTTCTTGAGAAAGGCGACCGAATTACGGATGATATCGAGATTGGCCTCAAGGGATATCTTCAGGGCCTCCCTCACATGAAAGTCCCAGCTCTTCCCGAATATGGTTATGACATCCGTCTTGGACTCCGCAAGGGCGATCAGTCCCCTGTCCTGATCGGCCCTGTTTTTCGCGATATGCGTACTGCCGAACGATACAACTTTGGCGTGTGAAAGCCGCAGTTTGGAGACCTTGCTGAAATACTCCGCATCCTTGGGATTGGAGCCCGGCATGCCCCCCTCGATATAATGAACTCCCAGCTCATCGAGTTTTTCGGTCAGGCGCAGCTTGTCTTCAACCGAGAAGGATATGTCCTCGCCCTGCGCGCCGTCCCTCAATGTGGTGTCATAAATATCAATCGTTCTCATAGGCATTTCATCCGGCCATGTCGAGCCTGAAGTGTTCATGAAGCGCGCGCACCGCAAGCTCCGTATATTTCGCCTCGATCAGACAGGATATCTTGATCTCCGAGGTGCTGATGGCCATGATGTTCACGCCGTGTCTCGCAAGCGTCTCGAACATCTCGGCGGCCACCCCCGAATGGGTCCTCATGCCGACCCCTACGATGGATATCTTGGCGAGATCGTCCCTGACCATGACGCCCTTTGCGCCGAGGTCCTTCGCGATCTGTTCGGTAATCTTCAATGCCCTGGCGGTGTCGGTCTTGGGCACCGTGAATGATATGTCGGCCGAACTGCCGTCACTGCTCACATTCTGCACGATGACATCGACAACAATATTGGCGGACGCGACAACGCAAAAGATCCTGGCAGCGATACCCGGCTTGTCGGGAACATTCATTATCGTAAGCTTTGCCTGGTTCTTGTCATATGCCACCCCTGATACCACAACCTTTTCCATATCATTATCCTCCTTGGTAACCAGCGTACCGGGGTTATTATTGAAACTTGACCTCACCACAACCGGGATATTGTACTTGAAGGCAACCTCCACCGACCGCGTCTGGAGCACCTTTGCCCCGAGGCTTGCGAGTTCGAGCATCTCTTCAAAGGATATTTTTTCGAGTTTTTTGGCTTCAGGCACGATATTCGGGTCCGCCGTGTACACCCCGTCGACATCCGTATATATCTCGCACAAGTCGGCCTTGACCGCAACCGCAATCGCAACGGCCGAAAGATCCGAGCCGCCCCTTCCGAGGGTGGTTACATCTCCGGACTCGGTCATCCCCTGAAACCCTGCGAGGACCACACAATATCCTTCATCAAGGGAATGAAGAAGCTTTTCAGGGGATATCCTTTCGATCTTAGCCTTTGTATGCGCGTCGTCGGTAATGATGCCGGCCTGACGCCCGGTGAGGGCGACGGCCTTCCGTCCGAGGGCTGAAATCGCCATGGCGGTAAGCGCGGTGGTTACACGCTCCCCTGATGACAACAACACATCCATATCGCGCTCGGACGGAATCGGGGATATCTGTTTGGCGAGACTGATAAGCTTGTCCGTCTCTCCCGACATGGCGGATACGACCACCACGACCTGATTACCCTCTTTTAACGTAGAGACAACGCGTGCGGCGACGGCCCTGATCCTCTCTACGTTGGCGACTGAAGTGCCTCCGTATTTCTGAACAATGAGCATTAACCTGCAGACCCCCTGATCAATTTATCCATAAGAGTATACCCTTTTTCCATAAGAATAGCGTCACTCCGCAACGCTATCGATTCATCGTAAGTGAGTCCGGGAACCTGAATCTTCCTGCGGCTGTCATAAATCACGAACGGCACGGGTTCGTCGGTATGCGTCCTCACCTTAACCGGGGTCGCATGGTCGGGCATGAGCAGCAGCCTGAACTCGCCGTATCTCTTTTCCATACCCTCAAGCACGGGCCCGATCAGTCTTGAGTCCAGGTCCTCCACTGCCTTGATCTTGTGTTCGAGACTGCCGGAATGTCCTGCCTCGTCGGGCGCCTCGACATGGATATAGACGAAATCATTATCTGCGAGAGCGTCCAGCGCATATTCCGCCTTGCCCTCATAGTTGGTGTCGATCCATCCTGTTGCGCCCGGCACATTGACAATATCGAGTCCGGCGCAGATCCCCAAGCCCTTTGTCAGATCAACAGCCGAGATCAGCGCGCCCTTTATACCATATTTTTCCTTATATGTCGGGACCGACGGCCTTTTACCCTGGCCCCAGAGCCATATACTGTCTGCAGTCCTCTTGCCTTCAGCCCGCCTCTTTTCATTAACCGGATGGTTCTTCAGTATCGGCTGTGACCTCTGCATAAGGTCGCGGAGCAGCCCGCTGCCCGTTCCCGACGGGAGATACTTCGCAAACTCCCTTTCGAGTATGTCATGAGGAGGCGCACATTCAGGCTCCACAGAGCCGTTTTTCCATATCATCAGATGGCGGTAACTCACGCCCGGATAAAACAGGATATCGTCTTTCTTTAGTTCCGCGCTTACGGCGGCTATAAGCTCTCCGGCCTCTTCGCTCGTAATATGACCGCTGCTGTGGTCCACCATCAGCCCACCGGCAAAGTCCAAAGTCACAAGATTGCAGCGGTAGGCCACATCATCCGCCTCAAGATCTACGCCCATACTTACGGCCTCGAGCGGCGCCCTTCCCGTATAAAAACGCACGGGGTCATATCCCATAATGCTGAGATTGGCCACATCGGAGCCGGGCGGCAATCCTGCAGGTATTGTGTGGACCATACCGCACTCTCCGCCGGCAGCAAGGCGGTCCATATTCGGAGTTGCAGACTTCTGCAGAACGGTCAGCCCTCCCAGTTCCTCCATCGGCCTGTCGGCCATCCCATCGCCTATTATGACCACATATTTCATAAACTATCCCCTGTACTATTTATAAGCAAGCGTATCCGGACCATTCCCGCTCAGACATTGTCCAGATCGATACTTTCCACCTCAACGCCCTGACTGCGCATGGCGTCAACAGCCTTTTCAATATTCTCTTCCGTCCCATCGAGATCGACCACAATCTCTCCCGAGGTGTCCGTTACACGGGCCCGCCTTATATTCGGCATGATATCATAATTCTTGGCCATCGTAAATATGACCGGTTCCCTTATCAGACTCTGCGGAAAAACCAGCTTGTAACTCTTCTTCATATCGCCTCCATCTTCGCAGACAGGATATAGCCGTTACAACCAACTATCCACCAGAAATGGCCGGAATAATAGTCACCTCGTCGCCGTCGCCGACCTGCGTATCTTCGGCATCCAGGGTTCTTATGTCTTCTTCGTTAAGGAATATACTTATATACCCCCTGATCCTGTTGCCGGCAACAAGCCTTTCGCGCATTCCCGGATAAATATGGTCGAGCCGGTCAACAATCCCGATAATAGTATCGGGAGACGTTTCCACTTTTTCCCTGCCGCCGGTAAGATACTGAAACGGCGTCGGTATCCTCACTGTCACCGCCATATAATCTCCTGCATGCCGCGCCGGCCTGTCCGGATATCCGGCAAAAAAGCGAATAGTATTTTACCCAAAAGCATGTATAAAATCAAAGTATAGACATAGCTGTAACGTATTATTTTTTTAGAACTTTTTAAAAAAGAAAACGATACAAAGCAGTACGATTTCTATGCACACCTGCCGCTTTTCTTAGCCGAACCGGAAACATTCCGTTTGAGTGTTGTCTTTGCAGCATATTTAGGAGTTTTCTCATATATAAGCAGGGGTTGATTGCTCTCAATTAACTCTGCATCCCTGAAATAATCCCGTTCCCTCTTATTAAAATTGAGCATTTCCCCAACCCGTTTCAGATCAATGCGACTCAACACATCAATAGTAACAGGTCTCTTTGCATCAAAAAAAATAATCGAATGAAGAAATCGCATTACCAGCTCTGAATTCAGTAATTTACATATAAAATTGGCCTCCTGCTCCGATTTGCAGGGGACAAAATAGCAGGTGTCATCCAAAACTATGGGCTTATTCTTATACATGCCGACAACGTCAAACCTGCAGTTCTTGTAGAGTCCTGATATTGCTACCTTCCACGCTGAAAAAGTATAATCGCCGACCCCGAATACGGCAAAACGGGCGCGCTTCCGATAAATAATACTCCGGCGCTCATCCAATTCAGCCGCATGCCTTAAAAGATACTCCCATGTTCTTGGCGCCCTTTTGGAAATATCCTGTGTATCTCCACTCGGTTTCCTTTGCGTCACAATCACAAAACGGTTTGGGAGAAGCCTATTATTGGCGAGGTCCGATGATTTCAGAAGAGGGAACAGATATGTAGGTTCAATTTCCACGCATTCCCCGAATCCGTTTATAAACTTCCCATCTTCTTTTTTTAATTCCATAACCGATGCCGCGTCGTGTTTAATGCCGGAACGCCATTTATAATAGGAAAAGCCGTCAATATCTTTCACCATCTCATACTCCGCAACATCGGCAACAAGTTCCCGGCCTACTAAGCCAAAAGTCGATTGTTTACGATTAAAACCCAGATCAGCGTAAAGGTCCGCAGAACGCGATTTACATGGAACGCCTGTATGGACAATAAAAAGACAGGCGTTAACAGCCGCCGCGAAATGAGCGGCAGTATCTATAAGATGCAATGAAGCGAACCCGATATCAAATAAATTAATCCAGCAATGTTTAAGTACCTTTCTTGCCGTAGCAGTCTTGCAGAGAATTGCCATACAGCCGCTGCGTCCGTTCATTGCTTCAAGCAACCTGATCAGCATCCATTCGGATATATCAAAATTGGCCTTACCCGTTTTTGCAGCAAATCCAACATGATTCTGGAAATTGTTTTTTTGCGGCAGATTATTACCCCCCATCGCGCCAAGCGCCGCGTTAGTCACCCAGGGGGGATTACCGATTACAAGTATATCGCCGCGCAGCTTTCCTATAAAAGCTTTCCAGTCAAAATCAAAGAAATCCACCTGTTCCACTTTCAGACGGCTGCAGTTTGATTTATGCAGTTTCCTGGTAGCGTCAACATAATGTGGATTAACATCAAATGCAAATACCTGCCGGGCTTCGTGAAAACCTTTCATTGCCGCAGAGATAAAACTGCCGAGCCCGCATGTCGGCTCAACAATAACATCCGGAGACACTCCGGCATATTTCAGCAAAGCAACCACCTCATCAGCCAGGACTTCCGGCGTCTGGAAATCTCCGTATTCTTTCTTAAGCCTTGCAGACATCAGCTAACCCTATGTACGCCAACAACACGCCCTGCCTGTTCAATAACCCTGGAATATTGCAGCCTCCATTGAAGCGCATTGGAAATAGTTAAATACCCGATTCCCGGCCTCTTTTTCACTACTCCTTTAGCTATATTCATCGCCTGTATCTCATCAACAGGCAAAAATCTCTCCATCATGAATCCGACAATATCGTCCTGATTACCATTATTGTCAAGAATTTTGAGCAAGCCGGTTGTTGTCTGGTAATCAGCGGTTTGACTGCTGTCAACAAAAATGACATGCATGATGTTCAATGTAGCCGTCCTTGTTTTACGTTCATCCTTCTTATCGTAAACAAAGACCAGCAGAGAATATCCCAATCCGTATATTTTCTGCTTCGCAGACTTGAACGGACATGAAGATTGCGGTTGTTTGATGCTGGTAACCTTTATGTCGACATTAAGCCCCGGGAAGTCTATGCCCTTGGCAGAACAGCCACGTTCGTACTGATATTTTTTTTGGAGGATTTCCTGAAATTTGTGCTCGATATAAGTTCCCACCGCTTTGCCGTCGGTAATACCATAGAGAGCCTTTTCTTTGTGGCCTGATTCCAGCTTCGCAAAGGCCGCAGCAGCATCCATAAGAAGTTTTTTTGTAAGCTTCTGCATCTCTAAACCTCCCGGATTAAACGATTATTTATCTTTATGCTTCCAAACCGGTCAAAAACAGTCGTTTTTTGAATCAGGCCTTAACCGCAATATAAGCTTCCGGGGCAAGAGCAGTAATGCGCGGACTGTTGCCGCAGACCGGGCAATCCGGATTCCTGTGAATATCCAGTTGCCTGAATTGGGCCTTGAGTCCGTTGAATACGAGGAGCCTTTCCCTGAGGATATCGCCCCTGCCGAGGAGAAGTTTCAGCGCCTCAAGGGCCTGGAGCGAACCGATCACTCCGGGCAGCGCGCCGACCAGTCCCGCCGTCTGGAGGCCCGGCATGATATCGGCAGGCGGTATCTCCTCAAAGATACAGCGATAGCAATGCCCGTCATGCGGAATTATGGTAGTGAGCTGGCCCTCGAACCTGAGTATCGCTCCGCTTACAAGCCGCTTCCCTGCAAGCACGCAGGCGTCGTTTATGAGAAAGCGGGTGGGAAAGTTGTCGCAGCAGTCAAGCACAACGTCATGGCCTTCGATAAGCCCTGCAATGTTTTCGGCAGTGATCCTCTGTCTTACAGGCGTGATCTTCACATCAGGATTCAGAGACTCGAACGTAGCCTTTGCGGATTCGACCTTGGGAACTCCGACCATCTTCGTGCTGTGAGCGATCTGTCTCTGCAGATTACTCAGGTCGACCACATCATTGTCGGCAATAGTGATATGCCCGACTCCCGCTGCCGCAAGATAATAACCGACCGGAGAACCGAGCCCACCCGCGCCTATTATCAGGACCCTGGAGTCCAGAAGCCTCTCCTGACCTTTCTCTCCAATCTCGGCAAGGATCAGGTGGCGGCTGTACCTCTGTAACTGTTCGCCGGAAAGGCTCACTGTTATTACTTTTTCCCCTCGACCCTGATGAACAGGGTCTTGTCGGATACTACTGGAAGATTATCTATCTCTGCAACCGCCTTCAGCACATCCCTTTCCCTTGCCACATGTGTAAGCACCACGAGCGGCACTGAAGAGACCTCGCTCCTGCCCTTCTGGATAACGGAAACAATGCTGATATTGTTGGCCCCGAGGATGCCGGATATCTTTGAAAGGACACCAGGCTGGTCAAGGGCCGAGAACCTGAAATAGTACATGCTCTCGATATCTTCCATATTGCGTATACGGTTGCGTGATCCCGAGCCGCCGGCGAATATGCCTGA
>JGI20214J51088_10001200_pt1 | contig 17594 bp, 16 predicted proteins | sample WetSurMetagenome_FD_51088 | JGI IMG/M metagenome (IMG submission 51088) | reverse complement strand
TGCAACTGTGGCCAAACGTTTTAACACTTTCATGTTTCTTTAAGTAGTGTCATTAAAGCTAAATTGCATTATAGGTTTCATCACTTTTAGTGTAGCGCCTCTGAAAAAGCCAAATAGGCGTTTTTCGACCTGAATTTTACTGATTTCACAAGTAAAAGTTATATGGTCAGGACTGTGCTTACTCCTTTTTATGGTCGATAAAGTTCACTGTGCCCATATACTAGTCAAAACAGAAACGGAAGCCAAGAACATCAAGGTAAGACTAGAAAAAGGTGAAAAGTTTGGCGCTATAGCCAAAAACGTTTCACTTTGCCCTTCAGCAAAAAACGGTGGGAATTTAGGAAGCTTCACAAGAGGCAAGATGGTTAAAGAGTTTGAGAAGGCTGCTTTCGCACTTGAGAAGGGACAGGTTTCTGGGCCTGTTAAGACTCAGTTCGGATACCACATAATTAAGCGAGTTGAATAGTTGTTTCTATCTCAATTCTTCTCGCATTGAATGAGTTAAGTACGAGAGTAAGTTTTTTGCTGTATTTTCTTACTTTGTTAATAATTGAGAAGATATATCTTTAAAAGAAATATTTATATGAAAAACAAACGCCTTTAACAGTAGAAAGAACAGCGAGGACAAATCAGTGAGCCAAGAGAAAACCAAAAAAATCGTTCTAAACATTGGCGGAATGAGTTGTATAAACTGTGCCCACGCAATAGAGAAAGCTCTATCTAAACTAAACGGTGTAAAGAGCGCCACTGTTAACCTTGCTGCAGAAAAAGCGATCATAGAATACGACCCCGATACTGTAAACCAAAAAACCATAGAAAACACAATCACAGATACAGGATATCAGGTAATCCATGGAAAAATAACACTTCCGATAGCTGGAATGAGCTGCGTCAACTGCGCCAAAAGCATAGAAAAAGCATTAAACAACAAAGAAGGCGTTTACAGTGCCACAGTTAATTTTGCGACAGAAAAACTAACCGTAGAATACAACCCAGAGCAAATTGGCCTGGCCGGCATTAAAAAAACCGTGCAAGACGTCGGATACCAGATCATCGAACCTCAAAGAACCATAGAAGACCCCGAAGGTAAGGAACGCCAACGCCATATTCGACACCTCAAAAACCTATTGACTGCAAGCATTGTGCTGACTATTCCAATGATCATTTTCACGTGGTTCCCAGTCCTGCCAATATTGCCGAACAATCTTTGGTTGTTTATTCTTGAAAGCCCAGTTCAGTTTATCATAGCGTGGACCTTTTATGTTGGAGCCTACAAGGGGTTGCGAAACAAAACCGCCAACATGGATACCTTAATTGCGATGGGCACGTCAACGGCTTGGATCTATAGCACTATCATCACTTTCGCGCCAAACGTCTTTCCAGGCGCAATGGTATTCTTCGACACAGCCGCAATGATTATCACTTTTATTTTGATTGGCAAACTCTTGGACGCCATAGCCAAAGGAAGAACTTCAGAAGCAATAAGAAAACTCATGGGGCTCCAAGCTAAAACAGCAAGAGTTATCCGAGATAGCGTTGAGCAGGAAATTCCCATAGAAGATGTGCAGGTAGGGGACGTGGTTGTTGTTAGGCCCGGCGAGAAGATTCCTGTTGACGGGGTTGTAGTTGAGGGGTATTCGGGTGTCGATGAAAAAGTAATCACTGGCGAGAGTATTCCAGTTGAAAAACGTAAAGGTGACCAGGTTGTCGGAGCCACTATGAATAAGACTGGCGTGCTCAAATTCGAAGCCACCAAAGTTGGAGCAGATACGGTTCTTGCTCAAATAATTGGCATGGTTGAAAACGCCCTAAGCTCAAAAGCACCCGTGCAAAGAATCGCTGATATTGCATCTGGCTACTTTGTTCCCGCCATCATAACAACCGCGACGCTTTCGGCTCTTGCATGGTACTTCCTGTTCGGAGCCAACTTCATTTTTGCGCTAACTGTGTTCATCGCAGTGTTGATAGTTGCTTGCCCCTGTGCTCTTGGACTCGCCACGCCTGCAGCCATAATGGTTGGCGTCGGAAAAGGAGCGGAGAACGGCATCTTGATCAAAAGTGGAGAGGCCCTCGAATCAGTCCAAAAACTACAAACCATCGTATTTGACAAAACAGGAACGCTCACGAAAGGCGAACCTGAAGTCACTGACGTCATTTCCTCCACAGAAGTGCAAAAACCGCTAACCGAAATGCAGCTCTTGCAGCTTGCCGCCATGGTTGAGAAAAATTCTGAGCATCCTCTCGGGGAAGCCATTGTGAAAAAGGCAACTGAGCAAGAAATTGAGGTTAACGACCCAGAATTTTTCAACTCGATACCTGGACTGGGCGTTGAAGTAGACTACAAAGGGAACCACGTGTTGTTGGGTAATCGAAAACTCTTAAAAACAAACAACATCCCCATTGAATCCTTGGAGGCGAGAATGACAGCTTTGGAGGAGGCGGGAAAAACTGCCATGCTCATTGCAATGAATCAGGAAGCTGTCGGATTGATAGCTGTCGCCGACACGTTAAAGGAGCATTCGGTCGAGGCCATTGAAGCACTTCAGAAAATGGGTCTCGAAGTAATAATGATTACCGGTGACAACCAAAGAACAGCAAATGCAATCGCACGGCAGGCAGGCGTAAACCGCGTGCTATCTGAAGTTCTTCCTGACCAAAAAGCCACAGAAATCAAGCGGTTGCAATCGGAGGGCAAAGTTGTCGCTATGGTTGGAGATGGAGTAAATGACGCCCCTGCTTTGGCGCAGGCGAATATTGGCGTTGCAGTCGGCAGCGGAACCGACGTTGCAGTAGAAACAGGCGATATTGTGCTGATTAAAAATGATCTGCGAGATGTTGTGGTAGCGATTCAGTTGAGTCGAGCCACTATGAAAAAGATTAGGCAGAATCTTTTCTGGGCATTCTTTTATAACATTGCACTAATTCCGTTGGCTGCAGGTGCATTTTATCCATTGATACATGTGCTCTTTGACCCTGTGTTCGCGGCAGCTGCAATGGCAAGCAGCTCCGTCACTGTAGTTTCTAATGCTTCACTGCTGAGAAGATTCAAACCAAAAATCTAAGTAATACTTTGCCCACATTTATAGAGGTGAAAAATTTGGCGAAAGATTTAGTTTGCAATATGGATGTAAACGAGAAAACCGCAAAATGGAAAACTGACTATCAAGGCAAAACCTATTATTTCTGCGCTCCAGGATGCAAATCCGAGTTCGAAGCTAACCCACAAAAATACATTGCCGGTGACTCAACAGGTCACTCGCATTCGGCGCATGGCTGCGGTTGCGGCGGACACTAAATTGACCGCTTAGTTCCTTTTTTGTTTTCTTTCTCAGTATTTTTCTATTTTAGCATATTATTTTGTTCGTTTACAAGCGATATATTTATATGAATAATTTTTCATATGAATTTCAATTCAATTGAAGGCACTTAAATGAAGAAAGGACTAACACAAATCTGCTATCGCTTCTTCACAAACTTAGCAAATCCGACTCGATTGGATCTGCTGGAACATTTAATGGCCAAACCACTAAGCGTCAACGAACTCGCTACGGTTATCGGNCAAGAACAAAGCATGATCTCGCACAACCTAAAGCCCCTTCTTGAATGCAACCTTATCACTTTAAAAAAACAAGGAAAAAAACACGTTTACATCGTCAATGAAGAAACCATCCGTCCTATCTTCCAAGCAATCCAAAATCACGCCGAGCGATTCTGCCCCACAGGCGGAAAATGTCTAAGAGGAGAAAGTTAATGATAAAAAGAAAAATAGTCAACATAAATGAAAATCTCTGCAATGGTTGCGGTGCATGCATTCCAAAATGTGCCGAAGGTGCACTGAAAATTGTTGATGGCAAAGCCAAGATAATCAAAGAAACTTATTGCGACGGTTTAGGGGCTTGCTTAGGTCAATGCCCTCAAGGAGCAATAACAATAACAGAACGAGAAGCCGAACCCTTCGACGAAAACCAAGTACATGAACATCTAAAAAACGTGAAACCAACAACCACACAAACCAACCTGGCACCACAAAAACCTCAGTGGCCTGTAAAGCTAAACCTTGTTCCGACAAAAGCACCCTTCTTTGAAGGTGCCGACCTGCTGCTTGCCGCTGATTGCGCCCCTATTGCGTTCAAAAGCTTCCATGACAAACTCATGCCAGGCAAGCGAATTATAATTGGCTGCCCCAAATTTGACGATGCCAGAGCTTACGCCCAAAAACTTGCTGAAATTTTGAAGCAAAACACCATCGCGTCCATAACCGTTGTCCATATGGAGGTGCCATGTTGCACGGGGTTGAAATGGGCAGTTAACAAAGCAATGGAATTATCAGGTAAAAATATTCCTACAGAAGAGTATGAGATAAAAATTGGGGGTGAAATAGTTGAGCTCTAAAGATAAACCAGTTGAAAAGAACCCACAAACTTGCCCTGGACTTAGGGACCTCCTACAACCTAAACCAGCTTACATAAAGTGTCATGTTTGTGGTGGAGACCTTGAAATTTGGAGTGACGAAGACAAAACCGTTTGCCCCGAATGCGGTGCTGAATGGAAACGACCTGACAAGACAGCCGCATGTTTGGAGTACTGCCAATACGCCGACAAATGCCGTGGTATAATAGAATCCAGAAAGTCATAGCGGATTAAAAGACCACTTAATTTTCGTTCTTGAAGTTACTTTCAGAATGCTCCTAACAGAACATTTTCAGCGAACAAATCCTCGTTGAAAGCACCGACAAAGTCTACCTTGCCATTAACAATAATTTTGGGGACACCAATTATGTTGTTTTTCATAGCTAAATCAGGAAACTCACTAGTTTCAATGATGTCCGAACGAATCATCGGACTTTCAATTGCCAGCTTGTGAGCAACCGCAGCTGCGGCTGGACAGTGCGGACAAGTTAACGTAACGAAGACTTCTATGTGAACCGGGTTTTTGATTTCCGACAATATAGATTTTGTTCTGTCGGATAGATCTGTTCTGCCCTTGCCTTTTGACACGTTAATGATACCTTCAATCAAAGTCTGAAGCTCATATCCATATGGGATTCCGTAAATTCTCACCCCATAATCTTTAGCACCTATTATCGCTATGGCTGGGATCTTGTCAATGCAGTACTCTTTAGCTTTTTCAGCGTCTTTCATGAAATCGTAAACTTCTAAAGATAACTTATCACTCAAAGGGGCTATAGTCTGCACGAGCTGCCGGGTATCGGAGCAGAATCGACATTCCATTTCCTGTGTGAACATAATTATTTTTACTGGGTCAATAAGCTGCATTTTAAAATCGTTTTTCAGTAATTCTTTTTTATCATCAGGGATTAAACTCACAAACTAGGCCTCCATAAACAGGTGCCAAAGCGGCGTTAAATGTAACTTGCTTGTTGCATATAACGATTTTTTATTTTTCTAGTTTTTGATATGTTATTTGCTAAAGGGCCTCTGACGGCAAATAATAAATCCCTTTTTTCAGCATCATTTCAATTTATTCATAGGGAATAATTAGTTAAAAAAAAAGTGCTCTTTATTTTCGCCAGCTAGTTAATGAACGATGAAAAAAAGAATACAAAAAGGAAAAACTATATTTTGACTCCTTGCGATGGGTCTAGAATTACTTTTTGGAACTCAGCCATCAGCTTCTTTGTAACTGGTCCTGGTTTGCCTGTGCCGATTTCGCGCTTGTTGATTTCTCTTATTGGCACAACTTCCATTGCTGTTCCTGTAAAGAACGCTTCGTCGGCGGTGAATAACATGAATGGCGTTAGATTGGCAACTGTGAGTTTTATTTTAAGTTTGTCCGCGAGTTCTCCCATGACTTCAGCAGTGATGCCTGCTAATGCGCCTGTTGATGTGGGTGTAGTGAAGAGTTCATCATTTTTGACGATGAAAATGTTTTCGCCAACACCTTCTGCTACATACCCGTTGCTTTCAAGGCAAATGGCTTCGTCGATTCCGCATGCATTGGCCTCAATTTTTGCTAGAACGCTGTTTAGGTAGTTAAGTGATTTTATCTCGTGGGTAGTTGCATCAACGGGGTTTCGTCTAACCCAGCTGAACATAGTTGTGATTCCAGTTTCTATGGCGTTACCTGCCCGGATGTTAATTGTGTCAGTAATTATTATAATTGAGGCTTTGGGGCATTTTCGGGGATCTAGCCCAAGATCGCCTACGCCTCTTGTAACTATCAGGCGAATGTAAGAATCTTTCATGCTATTTTTACGAAGGGTTTCAATTACCGTTTTTATTATTTCTTCTTTTGTCAAGGGAATTTTCAGCGTTATTGCATGGGCCGAACGGTAGAGACGGTCAACGTGCTCTTTGAGTTTGAACACGACGCCGTTGTAAGCGCGGATTCCCTCGAAAACTCCATCTCCATATAGAAAGCCGTGGTCAAAGACGGAAACTTTAGCCTGTGACTTAGGATAGTATGTTCCGTCGATGTAGACAACTAATTCATTATTCATCTCGTTTTCACTCTTTTGTGATTGTTTCATACTGCCGGATTGTTTGATATATTTTATGTCGATGAACAGTATGATTCATTTATCAACCGTGGAATTGCGGTCTCTTTGACAGGAAAACTGGCAGCGGCAGGGGCTTAAATGGTTTGCCAAAGATTTTCTCCGATATTTTGGCAATCAATTGGTCTGTGGTCATGGTTTGCTGTTGACCCTTTAGCTCACGGTCGCGAACAGAAAGGGTTTTTGACTCAATCTCTTTCTCTCCAACAACAATGATGTAGGGCACCCATTCCTGTTCAGCTTCACGGATTTTCTTCTGTAATGTAGAAGCGCTGTCGTCAATATCGACCCGGATGCAGTGCGAAGCTATTTGTTGTTCAAGTTCTCCGACTTTGTCTAGATACTTGTCGGATATTGGAATAAGTCTGACTTGTGTGGGTGAGAGCCAAAGTGGCAGCATAGGTGCTTTTCCCCCCATTTGCTCACGGTAAGCTTTCTCAAGAAGTGCGTAGATGTCTCGTTCGATGGCGCCGCTTGGACTACAGTGCAGAATCAATGGATATTGTTTTTCCCCTTTCTCATCTACATAGGTGATTCCATATCTTTGAGCGTTTTCAACGTCAATCTGGTCTGTGCTCAATGCAGCGGCTTTGTCTTGGTTGTCAACAAAGTTTAAGTCCCATTTAAGGGCGAAATAGAAGAAGCGCTCGTTCCACACTTCTGCAAGCATCGGTTTTCCGAAAGATTTCGCCAGTTCGGCAATGAAGTCTTTGTGTTCTTCATAGAAGCCTTTGGTGAAGCGCATGGCAATTTCGTAATCGTCCTTCACAAAGCCAATCTTATCTAGCACATCGAGTGATAAGGCGAAGCGGATCATGAATTCTTTTTTGGCTTGTTCAAGGTCGGCGCAGAAAGCGTGGCAATCAGGCATAGTGAAAGCTCTGAGGCGTTTTAATCCAACAACTTCACCGCTTTTCTCACGTCTAAAACTGTATCTTGTAAGTTCATAGAGTTTTATTGGAAGCTGCTTGTAGCTGATTTGGGCGTCGTGAGCCATTAGAAATTGCCCAAAGCATGCAGCAAAGCGCAGGAAGAGTTCTTTGTCCTCGGATTTGAGCACGTACTGTCGGGCAGGGAAACGGTTTAGGTAACTCTTGAGGCTCGGATGGTTGAAGTCATACATTATTGGAGTTTCAACTTCCATACCTCCATATTCCGCCACTCTTGTGGAAACGTACTGTTCCAGCAACGATTTTATCATGCGTCCTTTGGGGTACCAACGGATGTTTCCAGGGTCGCTTCCAGGTTCGTAGTCCGCAATTTCAAGCTTTTTCATTAAGGTAACGTGTGGAGGCATAACCGTGACGGCACGTGCCTTTTTGATTTCATATTGGGAGAACTTCTGTAGGTTAGTGTGACCTTTGAACTTGAACTCTTCAATAGGAACAAGTGAACCGTCTGGAAGGATCACGTGCCAGAAAGATTGCATTTTGTCTTCAGCCTTAAGGGCTGCAGAAACGGGCTCCTCTTCCTTCTTTGGCTCACATACACCTTCAGCTTTTGCCTCGGCAGCAACTGTCGGAGCATAAGAGCGCGCCTGCTCGGCTAAAGGATGCCCCTTGATGGATATGGTGAATTGTTTGTTCCAGCCAAATGGGGCGCGGAAGGTTTCTATGCTTTTTTCTTTTGCGTATGCTTCCATTTCTTTAATTATTTTCAGCGCCTCGCTGGGCTGAGAGAGATTGCTGCTAAGGTGAGCAAATGGGTAAATTAAGATTCGATTGGTTTTTTGTCTGCCAAGGAAGGCTCGGCCGTCATCTATGGCTTTTCGCCCCGTCGCAGTAGTGTCGCCTTCTTCTATTGCGGTAAATAAAACTACGACTTCTTCGATGCGGTTTTCTTTTTGTTCAGCTTCCTCGGCTATGTTAATTTCTTTTTGTACTGGTTTAAAAACTATAAAGTTGGAGTGTAATTGTAGTATTCGCATTGCGCTTTCACTTCTTCTTAGTGACCGTAACGCCATTTATCAAGCGTTTTATCCTTTTTGGTTTTCTTCTTGTATTCTTTGTAGTGTTCTTTGCAAATGTACGCTCGGCTTTCTTTGCTGCTAATGTTTAAGCCTGCACCTCGGACTTTGTCTGCTGAAATTGAACGGACTGCTTCTTTGCCGCAGCCTGAAACATTGCATTTCTGTCCTTTGTCTATGCGTCCCATAATTTACGCCTCATGCACGTTCGGTTTACAGTTTACATGTACGCTATTGCTTAAGTTCCTTTTCATACAAGACTTTAGCTCTAGCGTAAATCTCATCTTTCGTACCAAAATAAGTGGAACCTAGACCTTCCACGACAACCGAAGCGGCAGCTGAACCAACACAAGCACACCAAATTGACTCTTTCTGCCGAAGATACTCAGTCAAAAAGCCACCCATGAAGACGTCTCCTGCACCTGTTGGATCCACCAAAACCTGTGAGGGGCAAGCAGCAATATTATATTGTGCTCCACCAACCGAGAGTATACTACCTTTGGCACCCATAGTTACGATGACGGTTTCCACACCAAAGTCGTGCATAGTTTTGATGGCTGGCTTAATCTCGGATTTATCTGTTAAGGCGAAAATCTCGTTTTGTGAAGACTTGTAAATGTTAATGAGGCTAAAAATTTGCTTATCAACAGGCGCGTTTTCCGACACGTTACCAACTTCGTCGAAGCTTCGAATCAATCCCTGAGGATCAAGTGACAACACATCAGCGCGATGCTTGAGGCGTTCAATTACTTCGAGGGATACTTCGTTCGCAATAGGTGCAACATGAACGGCTTTAGCGTGAAAACCCTTCGGCAATTCGTCGACGCCTATTGGGGTCCCTTTGCTTTTCAGTTTTAGTGTTCTTTCGGCTAAATCTGCGCTGTATCCCAACTCAAAACTTGTGGTTGGCTCATCTGCGTGTTTTTTGACGCTAGAAATGTCAATGCCTTCTTGCTTTATCCACCACAGGTAAGCTTCCGGAAAATTTCCACCCACTTTGGAAATGACTGAAGCTGAAGCGTCTAGGCGTTTGGCTGCAAATGAGGTGTATGTGGCGGGGCCGCCTAAAACTACGAATGGAACTGCTCTGCTAGGCAGTATGATTGTGTCTATTGAGAAATGGCCAACAACCGCAACATCGACGTTTTGAAGCACTGCCCAAGTTCCCTCAATTGTGTTAATATGATGTCCAAGATATAACCATGATTAAACTTAAGATTGCAGCATCAGTATAGCTTTCGCCAAGTCGCCACCACATTCCTCAAGAGCTGCCTTTGCCTTCTCTAAACTTTTACCTGTCTGGTCGGCTACTAGTTGTGCGTCGTCTTCAGAGAAAATTGGTGTTGCAGATTTTCCTACTTGGCGTTGAGATGGGGCTTGCTCTGAAACTTGTCCGCCGACTATCTGGTACATTTTTTGCCCTTGAACCTGTAGGATGGCTACTTCTGGTTCGTCGATTACGATGTCTTTGTTTGCTGTTCGGATGATGACCTGTTGAACGTCTGGGACTGAATCCATGTTCAAGCCCATGCGTTGCATCATACGTTTTTGCTCTCGAGGATTCATGCGCCTATTCATGCAGTTTCACTTCTACCGAACTAATCTCAGTGGAACTTGATATAAACTTAACTTTTTCAAGCTTTTCTTTTAGTCTTCAGTTTACATTGATTGATTCTAAGAGTAAGGTTTCGTAAGTTTTACCCTAACCAAGTGATCAGTAAATTTGCTGAATCGTTCTCTGGAAGGTAAATCCAAGTATTTGTTTGGGGAAGAAAAGTTTTAGATTGTAATTCTACCCTGCAGAAAATGGTATCTTTAATTTGTCTTCTTGCCAAAAAACCAGACATTTCTTACCTATTGTGTTCCTTGGGAATATGAATAGCGAATTTGCAGATTAGGTCGCCTCCCAAAACGGTCTGTAAGACATCTGCCTTGACATCTTGTCCAAAGATAACGTCCCAGACACGTTTCTCGAATGCTGCACTACAATAACAGAAGTTGGTTGAAATCTTCGTGCCTGACTTTATAGCTTCACGTACCCAACCACAATGGCAAGCATAGTATCGCTTCATCTTTGGGTCTTTCTCTCTCAAATACTTCTTAGCCATGTAAGGAATCTTTGTCAAATAGATTATTTCTCCATCTCTCACACCAACTTGGCAGGTAGGAGTTTCCTTTACGTAATCAAGAACTTCTTTTGAGATTTCTTGCGTGTAGTATAGCGTTTTTTCTCTCATGTGATTCTCGAGCTCTTCAACATATTCTTGATGTTTCTCTCTGAGATAATCATCTATACTCTTAGATTCCAAGAACTTTTTCTGTTCAGCCACGAATTGCTCTTTAGGCTCCGCGTGAGGACCACTCAAAAGAACTTCTCTGCACTTAGATACCCCTAATTCTGCTTCAAGGTTATCCATGAATTTTTTAGTTATTTTTGACCTATCTTTTGGAAGTGTACCCAGTGGGTGAAGCTTGATTCCTCTAAAAATCGCCTTGTGTTTAGTTCTACTTTCTCTCTGTTTTATTGTGTTTGAGAGGTTATCTAAGACGTCGCTTCCGTCAAGGAGCTCCAGCAAAGCAACAACTGTCTTTTTATTGTTTGTAAAACGGGCGTATCTAACAACAGGGATAATATTGTCCAAAGTGTTCTGGCTCTCCATCTTCAAGTGTTCGACAAAAGCCCGCAGATTGGCAGGAGTAGCGTTGGCAATACTTCGGTTTTTACACTTTGCTATCAAGAAAGCTTCAAATTCTTTAACAATTCGAATCTGTGTTTGTATTGTCGTTTTACTCAGTTTTATTTCTAGGCAATACTTTTTGAACCCTTCTTCATCCAAGATTTTAATATCTCTCCGTTTAGTAACAATGTTAAATTCATTATTTAATTCTTAACGCAATCACAGCGCTATGAAATCAGTATTACCCGAAAAAAGATTTTTCTTCTGTTCTATGCCCTATAGAAATAGAGCCTAAGTGCAGTTCTTTGGGGGGATTGGGAATTTTTTGGGAAAACGATAATTTGCTTTGTTCTATTAGTTGAAATATCTCGGTCTACAAAATGGACTATTCAGTTCTAAGGCTTGGTGCCAAATAGGACTTTTTCATTGAGAATTGATAGCGCTCTTCATTAAATTTACCTACTTCTTTGTCAGGCTGATCAACAATTGTATTTCCTAAAGTATTAACATACTCAAGCTCGAATTTACTATAAACTTCAAGCTAACCGAGTAGGGTAACGATAACAAGTTTAATAAAAAGAAAATGTCCAATATGAATTAGCAGTTGATTTCATGTCACAAGAGAAAAATGTTGTGTTCGAAATTCCAAAGTTCATTCTGCCCTTCTCTGAGAAAGTAGATGCCTCCGTTAGATCCGATAAAGATGTCGCTACTGAAATGGCTGCAATCTTTGCGTTAGCAGAAATGGACAGAGAAAAGAGTGGTCGCATTCTTTCTAGGCATTTAAGCGAGAAAATCAACTTCATTGCAAAAATCGGTTACCCATTCTGGTTGTATTCACTCTTAGACAAAGTTGCTCTGTTCGATGGCTTAAACTTATCCGAGCATGTTTTATCCTACGCTAGAATAGAAAATGTAAAACATTTTCTAGATGGCCTGAAAAGTAGTTCAAAGAACCGTGAAAACTTCGAGTACTTCCTCGTGGAGCATGATCAGTACTTCGCGAAAACCGATGCTAAAACAAACCTGAACTTAAAAGGTCTAATCACCCAATCGGGTATGTTAAGCGAATTTGGCAACTATCGTAAAGAGGTGACAAAAGCAACGGATCAGTTTGCCAATATTGGCTTATTAGCATCTCCCATTAATCAGTCAAAACTTTTTTCAACAACTCAAGAAATTGCACATTTACACGCTACACTAGAAAAAGAAATCACGGATCTAGATACCTCTATTGAGCTCCTAGGAGAGTGTTCATTGCAGTTTCACAACAAGCTTCACGATGAAATCGAAGCAGTCAAGCAAGAATTTGCGCTTAACATAAAAGCTGAAGAAGCCGCTGTAGCTCCCATAGTGAAAGGTATACGTGAGGGATACGATCTAAAAACCACTTCTTTGGCCAGATCATTTGAGGCTAACCAAGTACCTCTGCAAGCTGAAAAGCTAAAACTCACGAAGTATAAAAATGAACTAAGTAGAGAAATAGAACAATATTGCGACAACGCAAAAAAGGTTGTGAGTGGCGACGAAAAAGCAAAGCCTATTTGGAAAAGCAAGATTAAAGAAGCAAAGTACAAATTGTCTGAAACAGAAAGACGGCTAAAATCAAATGAGAAAGAACTCCGAGAACTGGAAGCGCGAAGAGCCTCTGAGGTTTTGCAATTAAAGTCTACTAAAGAATCCGAGATTAAGGATGCGAGGAAGAATATTGTTGAGTTAGAAGCATCAAGGGACGCGAAAATTTTAGTTGCAAAACAAGAAATGGAGAAACTGGCAAGCGAAACCAAACTGATCAGTAATCAAATAAGCAAATTGGTGAAGTTAAGAGAAGAAGACATTGCTCAATTCGACAAGCTATTCATAAAACCATTTTCAGAAAATTTGGATAAAGCCCTTGTCTACATGCCCTTTTACGTCATATCTTACAAAAAAGAAGTACAGGATCGCTACTTGATTGTGCCGCCCTCTTCAATGAGTGCCATAAATGTATCAACAAAACTCAAGGCAATACTCGGAAGGGCAAGAATCAAGTCTTTTCTCGTACCAAGATTCAAAGAATTAACTTCTATGGCGGAAAATATTCAAACGCAAAGCCGAAAAAACAGCGTCTTTGCAGCTGAACTAAAGCAGTTGGGCGCAGAGAACAATATCTTGGTCATGGGTTGGATCTTTGATGAGATTGATAAAGGCTTGATTGGTTTAAAAAATCAAGGCTGGTTAAATGACGCAGAATATGGGGCTGTTGTTGCTAGCGCAAAAGCCACTCTAAAGCAGTCTGGCTAGCTACAGGCTTCTTTAGGCCTAGTTCTTCTTTGGATTTTACATGTTACTGTTTGCTTGATCGCCAGATATAATATATCAGTGCTCAGTTTTTTGGACCTACTATTGCCCTATATATGGTTAGGATTTCGATTCTACCGATAAACATCGCAAAAATGAGAATCCATTTAAAGATTGCTGGTAGCCCAATTGTTGTAGCGCCAGAGCTTACGCCATTGGTTGCTAGAGCAGACCCAATCTCAAAGATTGAATTAAAAATATTAGTACCTGATGCTGTGAATGCTATGCTTAAAATTATTAGAATTGCTATGAAGGTTATTAGGTATATAATGATTGATCTAAGCTCTGCTTTTGTTGGTGCGTCGTCATTTTTGCGTACCGCGTCAATAATTTGTTTAACTCTACTTATTTTTATTCCGCCAGCTTGGCTGAAGCTGCAGCCTCCAATGAGGATTAGTATGAAAAAGTAGATTGCGGCCTGTGGAAATGCGGAGCTTACATTGACATATTGGATTCCTGTTGAGGATAACATACTTACGGCATGGAAAAGTGCGTCGAACGGGTTTATCCACGCTAATAGCGAAATAATGACTGTTGATATGCCGATTATTATTAGATATAGTTTGATTTCCGGGGTCATGAGTTCTTTAATTTTTAGGTGGAAGAGGTTGTAGAGGAATCTAAAGTTTATTCCACCCAATAACATGAGAAGGATGATGCTTGCTTGGAAAATGCCTATTCCCGCTGTTATGTTTGGTTGGTATCCGCCGGTTAGTATATCCATGGCTGCGCAGCTTGCGAATATGAGGTTTGATGAGTAAGCATAGTAGAAGATAGCTGTAAACAAAACAACAATTGTCGTGTAGATTATCATTATGGAAAGTAGCATTTTTCTATAGTCGTCGGTGATTCTTTCTATCCCCAAAATATTGAGGTATTTGTCGATGTCTTCTTGTGGGCACATGAAGGCTATGAGTATGTATATGAAACCTACACCACCTATGAATTCGACAAGGCTACGGTAAAAAAGCAATGATAACGGAAGTGTTTGAGGGTTGGATATCAGGGAGAATCCAGTTGTCGTGAAGCCACTAATGGTTTCAAAGTAAGCATTAGAGAATAAGTCTATAGGATTTGTGCTGTTAAACACGTTGCTCCAAATGTAGGGAATCATAAGTATTAGGGGAATTACAGTAAACGTCAAGAGCATTAACCAAAGAGAAGTTTGCTCGTCGAGTTCTTTGTGTTGCGCAAAGGAATTGAACGCAAAGCCTACTCCGAAGGTTATGAAACAAGTGACAATTATTCCTGCAACTGGTTGTAGTTCGCCGTTTTGTAATCCGATGGCTATTGGCAAAATTAGAAGTAAACCTGAAACCTGAAGAATGAATCCTATGTTGGCTATGATTTTACGCAGCCTTTCCAAGGTGTTCTCCAAAATGGCGATATATACTTGTTCTATATTAAACCTTAAGCAAAAAACTCAAACCAGATCATAACTACGCTTCCAAACAACAAGACATATTCCAGAAAATTAACAATAAGCGATGTGCTGGCTTGAGAATTATGGGAATGCACAACTTGAGCGTAATACTGCCAAAAATGAAGACAATGAGCCACTTGTGTTTGATTGGTGATCTTTGAAGTTTGTTTGGATTAAATTTTAATCCAACTGAAACAGAGATTCAGTTTGCTCTATTAACCATGTCCTTTCAATATCCGTCCGCAGCCTATGGTCTGAATCGTGTATACATAAAGGGTTTAATTTAAAAGAGGGAAATGCGGGTTAGTCTCCACTCGATAGAGGGTTCATGCTGCACCAAACGGGACAACAGATAGGTTATTTGTAACGTAAAAGTCGGAAAACATAAAAATCAATTTTAGTTAGAAAAGCCTACACGCTGGTGAATACAATGGACTTCTGCCCAAAATGCGGGTCGATACTTCAGAAAGCAAAAAAAGGCTCTTCCACACTTCGATGCCCAAAATGCAAATACGAAAAACCAATGGAACATAAAGAACCAAATAAAAAAATAAGTCTACAACTTAGCAAAGTAGCTGAAATCGCTGTCATTGACCAAAACAAAGAGGCGATGCTAAGACAGCTTCCGACAATTCATATGGTCTGCGAAAAATGCGGAAATACAGAAAGTGAAACTTGGAACGTTGAAGCTGCAGACGAGACTATCCATTCAACAATTACTTTCTTCAGATGCACAAAATGTAAAACCACCAAAAGGGAATCTGGATAAGCCAAATAGCGCACTTGTCAGATACAACTGATTCTGAGAAAAAGGGGATTGTGGATGATGCCTTCAATTGACTGAGAATTGAAAAAAGAAATGAAAATTAATCGACTTTGATAGAGCACACACTATTCTCTAAAAAGCACATGATGTGGATTTTTCTACGGTCCTGAGGATTTCTTTTCTCAAGTCTTCCGTAGATTGCCCAGCTTTTGTCCTGCTTATTCTTTCGGCTAATGCTACGTCTTTTATTGTATATCTTATCCAGTTTTCGAAGTCTTTACGTTGAAAATGAAATGCAATTGACTCATTTGGAATAATTTGTAGCTTCGCGGCGAACTCGTTGAGATTGGTTGCAGTTATTCCAGTATAGTTTCCCGTTGCTATGTAGAAGTGAAAGCCGTTTTCAAAGGGCACTGTCGCGAGAGGCTTTGCGATAGCAGGTTTTGCGATTAGTTGCTTTTTGACTTGAACTTTTCCTGACATGTTGAATCACTTGCACCAACATTGCGGCAATCATTATTAAATTTATGCATGAATTTGTACAATAGCGAAAATTTTAATAAAAATTGCCCTCATTTTTTTAATTTGCAATTTCAGATTATTTCCGTGTGTTGAAGAAATCCATCACGAATAAACAAAAAAGGAAAGGTGTTTAGCAGGTAACCTCTCCACGACTTAGAGGGTTCAGGTCCAACCTCCGGAACCAACCCAAATCCAACAAATCAAGTTAAGAAAACATTGACTAGACACAGTCAAGAATCTTTTACGAATAACTTTTTATCGCCTTTATTTTCCTAATAGTAAACATGGATAAAATCGGCAAAACTGTCGCATTATTCCTAACGTTAATTATCGCCATGTCATGTCTAACGATACTGACCGTTAAACCTGCATATGCCCAATCAATAGCCACACCAGCCGTTCCTCAGTTTTCTGTAACATTCGTTGGTCGTTGGTATGACACCACAGCTTTGGTGGACAATAGAACGTTAGTCTTCATGATTAGGAATCAACCCTTTACAACTTACAAAGATTCCGAAGGCAACGAAATTGGTTTGTACTACAATTTTCGGGTAAAAGAACATTTTAGAAATCAATGGTATAACTATCCTTTTGGACCCAACGGTCATTCAACATGGCTTTATGGAAAACTTGACACAGAAAGCTTATCTGGTCCCTTTTTTAATTCTTCAAACTCTGCTTACACTACCGCATATGTGAATTTTTTCAGCTTCTTTGATGCGTATACTGTTCCGTCCAATAGCCGGTTAGATGTCCAAGTACAAGCCCTAATAGGGCAAATTAGCCTTGACTACACAGGACTGTTGGCAGGAAGCGGATACAATTTCACAGGTAGCTCAAGTGATTGGAGTAACACTCAAACAATAACTTTAACAGAAGGTTCAACCTCAACGGACATTTCCTCTTCACCAAGTCCAACAACTTCCGCTAACCCATTGTCAACTACAACCCCCGCACCAACACCAACCGTTCCAGAATCCTCTTGGTTGGCAATCGTTCCTTTGCTTCTTTCTGTGTTTGTTGTAGCTGTAATAGTCAGGCAACGAAAAACCATCAATCAAACCAAAAAGCATAAACCTGAAACTAGAAGAAAAGTTTGATAAACTTAACTTTTGATAACGCCATGTCTGACCTTAACTGCTACACCAGTTTTGAAAGCTGCTATCTCGACGCTTGAAAGCAATGCCCTTCCAACCGCTAAAACATTGTCTGTCTCATCTAAAATTATTACTTCATCTTTGGCGCGAATGTCCTCGTCGACTTTGATTACGTGAACGGCAAATACGTCACCGCCTTTAGCGATATAGGCTGCAACATCACTTTTGATTTTAACAAAGCAGCGTGCAAATGGAGTGTTTTGGGCCATAAACTTGGCAGCTTT
>JGI20214J51088_10001199_pt1 | contig 17620 bp, 46 predicted proteins | sample WetSurMetagenome_FD_51088 | JGI IMG/M metagenome (IMG submission 51088) | reverse complement strand
ACGGGCAGTACGCAGGTGGAGGCGTTCGAGGATGCGGCGCAGTGGGCCGAGGACCAGCAGTACGAGCGTGAGTGCATCGCTGCACTCGTCGCAGCCGAGCCACCGCGTGAGGACGAGGACTTCGTGGCCCGCCTCGCGTCCGGGATCACGTGCGCGTACACGGTCAGCCCCGAGGATGACCTGCCGCTCGTGGCGTACCGCGAGTACGCGGTCCACGTCTGACCGCATGCGTGATGCACGCGAGGCATCACCGCAGACTGGCAAGCCGCGCGCTCGTCGCGCAGAAAGGGCTCACATGAGCGTGACGTGCATCGACATCCACGTTCCCCGCCTCCTCCCCCGTGGCATCCCGACCACGGCAGGTGTCATCGAGCACTCGTGCATCACGGTGTACGGCGTCGCGGGCACCAACTTCGGCCTCCGCATCCTGCCCGAGACGGTGTTCGCGCTCGACCGCCTGTGCTCGGACAACGGCATCCGCGGCGGGCTCGACGACCTCGACTCGCGGCTCGGCATCAGCGTCATGGCCGCGGGCTATGGCGTCGACAGCGATTGGGTCGGGCTCGCATCCGACGACGTGGAGACAGCGCAGGGCTCGTACGGCCTCATGGCCGAGTGGGCACCGTTCGAGTTGACGGTCGGCCCCACTCGTGAGGTCACGGACGAGGACATCGCGGAAGCCGAGAAGCGCGGCTACTTCGTCAAGGGCGCGCACATCGCAGAGTGGGGTGAATGACATGGACAAGGTGAAGAACCTCGCGGACTACCGCGCCGCGGTCGAGAAGGCGAACGCCACGTACTGGGGCAGTTGGGACGCCCAAGACGCGGTGGAGGAAATCGCGCGTCAGATCGAGGAAGCGGCGAACGCCACCATCCTCCGGGTCGCGGGAGTCCGAATCCGCGAGTGGTTCGGTCGGACCGAGTTGGAACTCGACCACGACTCGCCCATCAAGCAAGCCATCAAGGAGGCCGCCGCGCTCGTGTCGGTGAGTGTCATCGACCACATCGAGCGCGAGCCCATCGTGCTCACGGAAGCCGAGCAGAAGGGCATCGCGAAGGCGTACCGAGCTGCGTTCATCGAGCGGCTCCGCGAGGACGCCGCCGATGTCGCACGTCGTGACGCCGACGAGGCGTTCGATGCGGTCACCGCGAACATCCGCACGGAGGAGAAGTGATGAGCAAGAAGCGCGCGATCGTGAAGCCCTCCGTCGGGCTTCGCAAGTACGTCGTCCACATCGACTTCATCACGCCGACCGGCATCCACGTCGAGCGCACGGTTCCGACCGTGGCACGCTGCTTCTCCGAGGCCGAGGGTCGCGGGCGCAACGCGATCCCGACCGGCAGCCGCATCCTGCGGCTCGCCATCCAGAACGCAGTCACGGGCGAGGTGCGGGCATGAGCGAGTACGCACGTCGCAATCTCGTCTGCTCCTCGTGGCACAAGTGCCCCGAGGGATGGCAGTCGTGGACGGGCATGAGCCACGGCTACAGCACTCGGCCGTTCTGCGATGGGCCGGTCGGCCACGCGGGCGACCACGAGACGACCATCGAGGCTGTCGGTGACGCAAATGAGGTCAAGGACATGACGTGGCCGAACACGATCGGGATGCCGTACTGGCTCATCCAGACAGCGATCCACGCACTCACGGTAGCGCAAGAACATCTCGGCGAGCGCGATGCGGACGGTCGTGATGTCGAGGCCGCGGTCGGCCCGGCCATCGACCTGCTCGTGGACATGCGCGAGCGCCAAGCATGATGCGCGCGGGCAGCCTCGCCGCAGCCCGGCGCCGCACACGTTCGTCGGCCACGCATAGCACAGGAGGGCTCACATGAGCAGGTACAGCAAGCGGGCTGAGGCAGCCGCACACATCCAAGCGCTCACCGCACTCGGCTACATCGTCAACATCATCAGGCCCGACTCGTGGTACTGCCAAGGCGAGACTGGCGAGCACTGGCAGGAGCACGAGCCCACGCTCACATACGACGAGAACGGCTTCGTCAACCCGAGCGGCGAGTGCGGCTACTGCGGTGGTCAGTTCGAGTACCGCGGCTTCATGCCCGAGCCGGGCATGACCGTCGATCAAGCGGCGAAGGCACTCGGCCTCAAGGTCTACGACACCGCACTCCCGCAGGACTGGGTGAACGACATGTGGGAGCGGGTCGGCTACAAGACGTTCGGCAAGTTCGTGTGGTGCTACGACGACGCGAAGTCGTGGGGCGAGCCGGTCGCGCTCTGCCCGGAAGCAGCAGCCGCTCTCGAAGACTACGAGAGCATCACGGAGAGGGGTGGCAAGTGAAGGTCAACCGCGAGTACGAGGCGAGTGACATCGACATCAAGGACAACAAAGTTCACTCGTTCCTCTACGGAGGCGTCATGGTCGCGATGATCCGCATGCTCACGATCCCGAGGAACGACAGCCCCGATGCGATGGACACGTTCCTCAAGAGCATCGTCGCGGAGACGCTCACCGAAGCCGAGAAGCAGGGCATCGTCATCGCGATCGGCGAGTCGGTGCCGGAGGTGTTCCGTTGAGCATGTTCCGGTTCGGCTGCGGCCACGTCACGCTCGACGAGGCTATCCACGAGGCATCGTGGGGAGCGCGCCTCATCTACAGCGAGGTCGTCGAGAGTCGCACCGGTCACACGCCCGTCGTGTGGGATCGCCAGACACCGGACGGTGACCCGGAGACAGTGCAGATGCTGTTCCCTGTCATCGACCGTGCGATCGACGAGTTCCGCAAGGTCAAGTACGAGCTGTCGGGCAGCAGTCGCGGTCGGCTCTGCTGGCGTGACGGTCGGGCCCTCGTGGTCATGAGCCCGCAAGGCTCGTACGGCTACCTCTACGTCACGGCAGTGCTCGAACGCGAGGATCACTACGGTGAGACTCACCTCGCGGACTTCGAGGACGGCGCGGACATCCCGCTGTTCGGCAACTGGCCGCCCGAGGTCGTCGAGGCGCGACTCGAAGCCGAGCGCAAGGAAGCTGCCGACCGGATCGTGTGGGCCGAGCGTGATCTCAAGTGGGCGAAGGACGAGGTGCGATACGCACGGACTCCTCGCACCGCGAAGATGCGGCAGAAGAATGTCGACGCACTCGAAGTCCACTTGGCTGCACTCCGTGCCAAGGCCGGGGTCGCATGAGCGCCACGTTCTACTCGCAGATCCTGCACTGGAACTGGCCCGAGATCGTCAGGCTCACGGAGCTGGAGGCCACCGAGCACGTACTCGGTGACCGCTGCTCTCAGGAGTACGGCTGTGACGGCAACGCGGAGCACGGCGGCAGCACATACCTCGGCTCGTGCTTCGCGCTCGCTCCGAGCGGGAAGTACTGGCACTTCCTCGCCCATGGCAACGTGACCATGAAGGAGGCATACCGGGACCAAGCGTTCTACGAAGCGCTCGATCGTGTGGCCTACAAGTACGGCGGATGGATCACACGTGGTGAAGGCGACCCGTGCGACATCTACTTCTGCCGCCAGTACACGGGCGGCGACATCGGCATCGGGCACTGCGATGAGTGCGAGCGCATGTGGTCGCTCGACGACGAGCCCGATGGCTCCGTCTACTGCGGCGAATGCGGCAACTGCCGCGAGCACTGCACCTGCAAGAAGGAGGCTGCGAATGGGCGCTGACCTGCTGCTGGCTGTCCTGTGGACGACACGGGATCGCATCGACTGGGAGAAGGGCGAGGCAGAGATCGACCTCGTGACTGACAACGAGATCGAGTCGGAGAGCTTCGGCGAGGGGGTCGGGCTTGACGACACCGCTTTCATGGCCGAGGTGGTCCGTCCGCGTCTTCGCATTGACCTCGATGAGATCCGGTCGTACTGGGAGGGACGCAACGACCGAGCGACGGACGTGTATCGGTTCGGCCCAGTCAGGGCACTCATCTCGGGAGGCACCTCGTGGGGTGACGACCCATCCGAGATGTTCACGATCATGACCCGCTTGCCCGAGCGTGTCGCCACCGAGTGTGGGTTCTTCCGATGAGCGAGTGGGTGAAGGGATACGAGAGGCCCGAGCGCTGCTACAACGTCGTTCGGTTCTACAAGGACGCAGGCATCAGGCGGCGGATCATCATGGAGCGGGTGACGCTCGACGAGGCACAGAAGTGGTGCTCTGATCCCGAGACATCGAGCAGCACGTGCAAGAGCAAGACGGGCAAGGCACGCACTCGGCGTGTCGGCGCGTGGTTCGACGGATACGAGCTTCGATGATGCAGGGCATGGATGGCACGCCCCACCTCACGTACTTCGACAGGAAGCACTGCCTCTCGTTCGTGTGGGACGGGGGCGAGATCGGCTGGATCGACGTGGCCTACGGCGGATACGCCGAGCCGGTCATTGCTCGCATCCCCATCTCGGTGGATGCAGCCACCGGCATCGCCGCTCTCTTCATGGACTTCGAGCGTGCATGCAACAACTTCATCGAGTGCATCCACACGATCGAGCGCTTCGACATCGAGCATGCGAAGGAGCCACGAGGATGATGTTCGAGCGTGACCCCGAGGAGTTGGGCCCCGAGTCCTACGAGGACACCACGCTGCGCATGGACATGCAGCAGTCCATCCATACGTTCGACCCCGGCCCCGACGGTAGGTGCCGGGTGATGATGTATCGGTCGGGCACGTACGAGAGATACACCGAGACTGGGATCGTGCACGAGCCCATCCCTCCCCGCATGTGCGGCAGCACCCAGCGATCGTCCGTGTTCCACGACGACGAGGAAGCCTACTTCCGTGAGCAGCACTGGCACGGTGGCGGTGACTGCATGTGCTTCGAGAACGAGTACTGATAGCGCGCGTGTAGCACGCGAGCATCGGCTCGCACTGGCAATCGCGCTCGTCGTAAGGAGGACGCATGACTGTAGAGACAGCAACGCGGACCCACGCAGACCCGACCGAACGGGCCATCGCATCCATGCTCGTGGAGGACACGGGCTCCCACTTCCTCGACTCTGGCATGTATGGCCGCGCGTGGCAGATGACCCGTGCGGCCTATGGGCTCGACGCCGGGCTCCCCAACAGCGCATGGGACGGCGGGCCCGGCTCGCACAAGCAGCCCACACCCGACGACCTCGATCGCGTCGCGCTCGCGATGGAGGCTGCACCCTACGGCAGCATCGACTCGTGGGGCTGCGTCTACATCGACACGTTCCACTGGCTCGTGGACCGGCTCGACTACGACCCGAAGATCGACGCCAAGTGGCGGCGGTGGTCGAACCTCGAAGACGCCGCGATGAAGGCGCGCTACGGCGCCTACTCCGACAAGCGCCACTCGTGGATGGAGCAGATCGAGATCTTCGTGGATCTCCTCAAGGCACACGGGGCGAAGATCGGCGGGCTCTACGGAGACGGTGAGCCCAACTGGTGCAACACGTACAACGGAGAGTGCGAGCTTGACCGCACGCTCCAGTTCATGGTGTTCGAGGTCGAGAACCACGGGCGCGAGTACCTGCCCGACGGCGAGTACGTGATGCTCCAAGTCCACGGTGGGGCCGACGTTCGCGGCGGCTACACCGCACCGAAGCTCTTCCGCATGGGTGGAAGCGACTCCTCCGACATGTTCGACTTCGATCGAGTCGACGTGTGGTGCTCTGGCGCGGAGATGACACCGGACGGCAGCATCCCCGGGCAGGTGACGATGGACGCGGAGATCATCGAGCCCATCGCCATCAACCACTCGTGGGACAACCAGTACGGCGACGGTCGCCTGCGTCGCATGGATGACGAGCGCTACTACGGCCAGACCATCATTCCGCCACAGGATGGCGTGGAGGTGCTCTGCCTCTCCGATCGCGAGGAAGACATCGAGCGATGGCGCGAGAACGGCGCCGCCCTCGACTACTACTCCCCTCCCAAGTCGTACGCCAAGGCGAACATCGCCATGTACGACGACGAGCACAAGGTGTGGCTCTGTCCATTCGATGGCTCACCGCTTCAGGTGAGCGGAAACATGGTGGGCTGATGGATGACTACGTGTTCACGCTCTGCGAGAAGTGCGATCACTTCGTAGAGCCCAACGAGGAAGAGGACATCGAGAAGTGGGACTGCGCCGAGTACATCCACCTCGATGACGGAGAGAAGGACCACGACCACGACGCCCAGCCGTCCCAGTACAGGGCACTGCTGACCGCGTGGCGGCTCTCACGCCCAGACCTGTTCCTGCCCCACTCGGACGGAAAGATCGGCCCCAACTCGCGCTATCACCACCGCTACTTGCCGCGTCATGGCAACCGACTCATCTACATCTACTCGGAGGTGTCATGAGGGTTCGGTTCACACCACTCTTCGAGAGCGAAGAGGATCGCAAGTCGAGTCGACTCCAAGAGGTCGAGGGTCACGCCCTCTACGTGGAGCTGCCCAAGGGGTTCGGGCGCAAAGAAGTGATGATCCTCGTGGACGACGCGGACCACGAGAAGTGCGGCGGGTTCCGGCACATGGGCCCGACGCCCGTGCTCGATCTCATGACCGACAACAGCTTCGTGATCGAGTCCGCAGACTGCGGCCTCGGCTGCAAGTGCGCGGCCAAGTTCGTGAAGGAGAGCCGATGAGCGACTGGGTGTATCTCCGCATGACGATCGACCTCGCGGTCCACATCGATGGCGAAGACGAGGAGGTCCAAGATCTGGTCTCCGCGCTGAAGAGGGAGGACGCATCCAACGACGAGCTGGAGTCGGCCATCAAGCGCGGCTGGGCCGAGATCGACGGGTACAGCGACGTGGAGGAGCACTGATGTACGACGCGCTGGAGACGCTCAAGCACGAAGACCTCATCGCCTACATCTGCCCCGACGACTACCCCGAGGATCCGCGCAAGGAGTGGGACCACTTCACCACGATCGTGTGCTGGCATCGCCGGTACGACCTCGGTGATCGCAAGCCCACGAGCGACGAGGAGGCCGCGCTCCAGCGTGGCGGGTTCCCACTCCTCACTCGCTACCTGCGGATGACGAAGGGCGTCGTCTATCTCACCCCGCTCGGGCTGTATGACCACTCCGGGATCACGATCTACACGGGCGGCGGTTCACATGCCTTCGACGCACAAGGATGGGACAGCGGCACGGTCGGGTTCGCCTACGTCACGAAGGAGCAGCTCATCGAGGCCGGGTTCACGAAGCCCGAGCAGTGGACCGAGGTGATCGAGTACACGGACGAGTGCGACCGCAAGACGAAAGCTCCTCGCTGCGAGGCGTTCATCGAGCAGGAGATCGGGGAGTACGACCAGTACCTCCGAGGTGACATCTACAACGTGATGATCGAGCAGAAGCACAGCCCGGACTGCGAGTCCAAGAACTGCCCGCACGACGAGATGTACGACTCGTGCGGTGGGTTCTACGGCATCGAGACCGCGAAGGAGTACGTCAAGGAGATCTTCGGTGGCCACACCATCGCTGCCTCTGCCTGACCCGGAGGTGGTCATCTGTTCCTACTGCCACAAGAGGGCACGCGAATGGGAGTGCATCGTCTACACCAACGGGAACCGGATGTGCATGCCATGTCAGGACAGGTTCGCCGATGACGATGATCGGTTCGACGTCGACCGCTACTCCGGCGACGACCGGGACGGGACTGACGATCGAGGAGTTGCTCGACTGCGCCCTTGAGCTGGTCGAGTACGAGGACATCTACCCCTACGAGAGCTGGGCCTCATCACGTGATGAGGACCCGAACGACCCCGACGTGCTCGCCTACTACGAGCACATCCACAGCCTGTACGCACAGATGTGGCTGACGCTGGGTCAGCGCAACTTCACCGACCTACTCGACACAGCCCGCGCCATGCTGGCCGGGCAGAAGAAGAGGAAGTGACCATGCCCATCGCCGACACGATCGCCCAGTACAACGAGAGCGACGAGCAAGCAGCGAGAGATGCCGTCTACCGCCTCGGAGTCAAGACCCGCGACATCCACAGGACGATGGTGTTCCCGAGGTACGTCATCGTCGTCGTCGCATACAACGAGAACTTCGACACCCGTATCACCTACCACTCGGACGAAGAGACCCTGTGGTACGAAACGAGGTCAGGCTTGGGGGGTAGCGGAGTGGGCAGCCCGATCAAGAGCATCCGAGACCTCAGCATGGCGAACCTCATCGGGTGCGTCCACAAGAAGGAGAACGCATGAGCACGTGGATCAAGCCGAAGTCGAACCGCGAGTGGACCGACGAGTTCCCGTTCCTCAAGGACGAGCCCGACACGGTGGACGAGGCCAATGCGAAGGGGATCCTCCTGCGCTGGCCGTTCGTGAACAGCGTGCTGTACATCCTCGCCGCGTTCCTGACGCGCGGCACGCTGAGTAGCCGCAACGCACTGGTCAACAAGATCGTGACCGCATGGGTGGATGACTCCTTCACGAGCCCGGACGACGCCGCTGTCTGGAAGGCGTTCGACGATGACGCCGAGATGGCATCGCTCGGACGCTACGTCTACACGCTGGTCAAGGTCATGGACACCAAGCCATTCGCCGGGCGTGGTGACTGGCCCCGATCCGACGTGAAGATCGAGATCCGCGAGCAGTAGGAGGGGCATGGACGAAACCCGATCGGCGGCCGAGGCGCCGCCTCGCATCTTCCGCATCCGCTACCGCAGTGCTGTGACAGGCAAGGTGGCACAGGCGTACGCGAAGATCCCCTATGGAGGGCTCTTCGCTCTCACGGACTTCCTCGATCGCATGGTCGCGACGCGGCAGGTCCGCTGGTTCCGCATCGACGTGGCCTCGGGCGCGGAGATCGCGGAGCATCGGCTCGCACTGGCGCGGTGGCCTCAAGCGCTGGCGCTCACCTACGACCGGACCCGCATCAACCCGGAGGCATAAGAGATGCCTGACCGGCCGGTCATCTACATCGAAGTGAGCGAGGGCATCGCCTATGTGAGCGCGTGGGGCGATCCTGTCGAGGTGTTCCTCGTGGACTGGGACACGCCCTTCGACGCAGGCGGTGACGCCATCGCCGACGCCGAGGACGTTCTCAAGCGACTCCACCTCATCCCGGACCCCGGGGTTCGTGAGGCGATCGACAAGCACCTCACCGACTGGCTCGACAACGCGAACGCCATGGCTGGCGAACAGCGAGACGCCGCAGATGCGGAGTACTACCCGTGAGTAAGCAGGTCGATCGGGTCATGGCGCAGTACGGAGTGACGACCGAGAAGGCGCTCATCCGTGCTGTGCGCGACGAGTACACCCGTGAGACAGGAGAGCGGTTCACGCTCCGGGACGCCGAGCTGATGCTCGACGGGATGTACGAGGCCGAGTACCAGCGCATCGCTGGCGGCGCGTACGTCTGCGACTACCACTCCGACAGCATGGGTTGGGATGCCTGCGCCGATCGGCCATGCGCCGAGACAGATGACCGCCCGGCGATCGAGCGATACGGCACGCCCGAGCACGAGGCGTGGCTGATCGAGATGGAGGCAGGCGAGTGAACATCACCATCCCGGACCTAACCGGAGCCGAGTGCGGCGAGATCGCCATCACAGCCGCCGAGGGCGGCATCGGCTACTGGGCGCAGATCGAGAAGTACGAACCAGACCGCTGGGTCGATGACGACGGCTTCGACGGCCCCGACGACTTCGTGTTCTACCGCATCGCCGCGATGATCTCGGACGAGGGCCCCTACGACTGGGAGCACGCACAGGACGTGACCCCGGAATGGATCAGGCATGGCTTCGAGCGCTGCTACGCGGCGCCCATGGACAAGGGCGGATGGGGGGTTCGGAACCTCATCGCCAACACCGAGCGCGTGGACTGGACGGGGGAGATCGACTCCGACGTCGCAGACCTCATCTACCAGTTCGCATTCTTCGGAGAGGTGGTGTACGGATGAAGCTTCACGAACTACTGGAGAAGCTCTACGCACTTCAGCGTTCCAAGGCCGGGCAGTACTGGTACGCCGAAGCGCACGGGGACAACACCTTCTACATCGGGTACACGCCAGACGTCCGAGTGGGCTGGGTCGAGTGCGACGCGGAAGGCACGATCAAGGGGTTCACACCAGACCGAAAGGCTATCTACGGCGACGTGGAGCAGGTCCGATCGAGGCTCCCGAAGTGAGGGACGAGGCGATGGTCCGACTTCAGGCTCGCTTGGACGAGGGGATGTCGTACTTCGAGTCCATCCTCAAGCTCGCCGAGACCGACCCGCTCGATGCCGCCCAACTGCTCTGTGAGGGGCTGATGCGCGGTGATCGCGAGAGGCTGGTGATGGGCTACTCGATCGGATCGGCGCTCCGTGCCACGCTGGAGCAGATCCCACTGAGCACCGACCAGATCTGCTCCCTCGTGGAGCGCGTCGCGATGCCCTACGACGGCATCGTGAACTACGGGCCGACTCGATGAGCCAACGCCCCACCCGTCGCGGCGACAACATCCCCACCGTGGCCGAGTACGCCCACTGGAACGAGGAGGCCGCATCCATGTGGTACGCGGAGAACCGCTACGACATGGAGCACGCGGACGAGATCATCGACGACCCAGATGAGTGGGATGGACCCATGCACGGACACGACGAAGACGAGGAGGAGGAGGAGTAGTGCTGATCCGAGAGCTGATCCACGAGTCCAACGAGGGCAGCCCGAAGTACGAGTACAAGGCCGTCTTTCTGGTCGAGTACGTCAACACGAGCAAGCCGGACACGGTGCTGATCGAGGAGAAGGAGAGCTACGTGCTCTTCGCACGACAGCCCGGATACGAGAGGTGGGAGACCGTCGGCAGGCTCGAACACAGCCCGTTCGACAACCACGAGTCCATCACGGGCTTCGACCCGGAGCCCGACGTCCGGTTTGACATGGTGCCGCGCAACCTGTTCTGGCTGATCCCGAGGAGGGTGAAGTGAGCCACCACTTCGAGTTCATCGTGGCGGCCGACGTCGACCGCATCGCAGGCAAGTTCGCTACCCGGGAGGAGATGGAGCAGATCATCTCCGAAGCACTCGACTCGGCCAACCCCGGAGACCTCGAATGCGACGAGGGAGGTGAGTACGAGATCACCGACTGGGTTGTCGAGGTCCACGAGGGGTGGCGGAAGTGAGCCAGCCGATCATGGTCGGGCACGAGTCCCGGACGCGATCGAAGACCTACCCGGTCAGGTGCCTGCCGCGCGATGGCAGTGACGCCACATGGGTCACAGTTGCGTACGCTGTGGACCGCTTGAAGGGCTACTATAAGGACGACCCGCCCGGGTGGATCCAAGAGACGCTCTTGGGTGGCTACCCACTCCACACCATCACGTTCATCTACCAGTACGAGGAGCACAAGTGAACGACTTCCGTATCGTGACCGATGACGAGATCCCTGCGGCAACCCGCGGTGTCTGGGGCGGACCATACGAGGCGGTCGCCTCTGGCAACAAGATCTTCTATCCGTACGCCGAGAACACGGAACCGCTGGCCTTCTCTTCGGCAGTGAGAAGCGCGATGTACTACCAGTTGAAGAAGCACAACGACAACCGCAGTCTTCACGTAGTCATCGACCGAATCAAGTGTGGAGCCTACATCTGGCTCGGTGACAAGAAGTGAACCTCTGGATCGGCATCGGTCGCCTGACGCGCGACCCGGAGATCAAGTACACCGAGCAGAACGACGCACGAGCCCGCTTCTCCGTGGCGATCAACGAGAAGTACGGCGAGAAGGAGACCACGCAGTTCGTGGAGTGCGTCGCATGGCGCAAGACCGCCGAGTCAATCGGCGAGTACGGCCGCAAGGGTCGCCTCATCATGGTGCAGGGACGCTGGCAGCGCCGTGAGTGGGAGACCGATCAGGGAGAGAAGCGGCAGGTGTGGGAGGTGCAGGTCGACCGGTGGCAGCCGCTCGACTCGAATAAGCCAGCGCAGGGTGAGCAGTCGCAGAACGCGTCCCCCGACCTGTCGGACCTGCCGTTCTGACGATGATCGAGCAGTTCGTTGAGCTGCGGCTCGAAGTCACCCGGGAGGTGACCTACCCGGACGGGGTGAGAGCCATCGGCAAGGTCTTCGACGACTGGGGCCTCTCCCGCGCTGTGCAGGAGGAGGTCTGGGTGGTGGCCTACGACGGGGTGAAGTCGGTCAGGCACATCATCCGCGTAGCGATGGGCGGATACCACGAGAGCACGGTCAACATCCCGACGGTCATCTCGGCCGTCGTTGCTGCCGCATGCGATCGGTTCGTGCTCGCCCACAACCACCCGAACGGCGACGTCCGCCCCACGGACGACGACATCGCCCTGACCTCGATGGTCATGGATGCCGCGAACGCAGCAGGGCTCTACTTCGAGGACCACGTGATCGTGGGCCCTCCGGCCAAGGCGTACAGCCTCACGAAGCACGGGCTCATGATCCCCGCCTTCCCGAAGGCAAGGGGTGTGGCGAAGGCAGCACGATGAGCGACCTGCTGACCCCGATGTCAGGCATCCGGTGCCAGACGTGGACGAACAAGGGCAAGCAGTGCAGCCGACGTGCCACCTGCTGGCACCTCGGGATCGGTTCCCACTGCCGTCAACACATGCGGCTCCTGATGCCGCGCGACATCTTCTGGATGTAGGAGGACGCCACATGGCGCAGCTCAACTACCCGACCCAGCTCAAGGCATCCGTGTGCGAGTACGAGGTCTGGGAGTACCACCACGACGGGACCCGCTACTCGATCACGCTCTACGAGGATGGGGACGGATACTGGCTGGTCGTGCCCAACTTCGGCTGGCCGTACCGGTTCGATCGCAACAACGCACCGCTGGTGCAGTCGTACGTGGAAGAGAAGATCAAGATCCACGGCGTGGACGGAGCCAACTTCACCCACCTCATCGCCATCGCCCTCGGGCGCACGCCGTACTTCGACGCATGAAGAGCTATCAAGCTGTCCTATTCGCACCCGACGGTGAATGGGTCACCGACCACCACGGATGCGAGACGGTCCAAGAAGTCCAAGAGCGCCTCGCGAACCAAGGCTCACGCTGGATCTTCTACCCATACACCTTCGTGATCCTCGACCACAGCGGCGACCGTAGTGGGTTCACCACCGACCGACAACGGATCATCGATGCGCCTGACGAGATGCGAGGTCTGGTCGGGTACAGCATCAAGACCGCGGGCAAGTTGATCGCTTCGCTCTCCGAAGACGAGCACCGCTTCTACCTCGGAGGGTACTGATGCGCTACATGGTGAAGACCGAGACCCATCTGGTCCGCTACACCATGGTCGAGGCCGAGAACGAGGGGGTGGCGTATGCCATCGCCATCGACTTCCACGTTGATGACATCGGCGACTGGGACGAGGTGATCGGCGCCACGAACGGAGTCTGGTGTTCTCCGGAGGACCCACACGCACCGGGCCACGACGCAGAACTTCTGGAGGAAGCCAACGAATACAGCATCGGTGGACCGTTCAGGCAGAGCGCAAGTTTCCCCGGCTACGAGTACGAGCCGCTCTACGAGGAGAGCGGATCGTACTTCTGCGCGGACTGCGGATGGTCGCGTGTCATCCTCGACGGAGAGACGATCGACGATGCACGAAAGGCCCACGAGGGAACGGACATCCACCACATCGACCACCTGAGAACGGAGCCGCGATGACCCTGCCGAAGTCGTACTCCGCAGTGGCCGAGGCACTGGACATCCCGGCCTGCACAGAGGACAACTGCTACTGGGGTGCCCGCAGCGAGCACACGAAGGGGTTCATCGCCGAGATGAGGCCCCACTACCGCGAGCGGCGGATGACACGGGTCGGGCTGTACCGCTTCCTCAAGCTGGTGGCCCACATCGAAGACAACCTCCTCTCCTACCCGTACTACTGGGAGCGCCGGTACATGCGCTCCCAGCATGCGGTGCGACTCGCCCGCAAGATCCACGTGACCATCCCGGCGTCTGTCATCGAGGAGGACCGCACGCGGATGCGGGCCACCCTCGCCAGAGTGCGGCCCGGTGACCTGTCGAACGCCGATCGCAAGGTGTACGACAGGGCGCTGAAATGGTCGCTCAGATGATGTAGACTCCGCACTATGAGTAGACCGCGTGCCGAGAGGCTCCCGCAGCGACTGTTCGCCATGGAGTTGCGTGCGGCGATCGACATCGCCCGACGCTACCGAAGCACGTGGACGGATGAGGATCTCGCGTCTCTGGTCCGAGTCCGAGAGCTGGTCGAGTCTCACCCGCGCGCCATGCGGAGTGCGCACGTGAGACACAACTTGGGAGCCCCGCGCATGCGGTGGCTGGGGCCGCTCCTCCCCGCGCGCACGCAGGTCGTGCGCGCGGGCGGGGGCGGCTTCGCCAGTCAATAGCGAGCCTGCACTCGTCGGCTCGTCACAGGAGGTCCACATGGACAAGGACGTCAGGAAGCCGCCCATCGAGCCCAAGAAGGGCAAACGCACGATCAAGGGAACGATCGAGCCGACCACGAAGAAGTGAGCAGCAAGCTCGTTCTCTCGGCGTCCAGCCTCAACACGTTCCTGCGGTGCGGGCAGCAGTGGTACTTCGCGTACGTCGCAGGTATCAAGCGGCCCCCGAGCCTCAAGGCTGCGCTCGGGATCGCGCTACACGAGGCGGTCGAGGTCAACTACCAGCAGAAGAAGGAGACGCGGGTCGACCTACCCGTCGGAGACGTGATCGACGCGTTCGACACGGCATTCGTCAAGGAAACGTCAATCGTGGAGGAGGATCCGGAGGAGTCGAAGGCAGCGGCCAAGGACAGCGGAGTCAAGTGCATCCGCAAGTACCAGCTCGAAGTCGCGCCCTCCGTCCAGCCGATCTGGGTCGAGGAGAAGATCCGCTTCGACATCAACGGCATCCCGTGGTCTGGATCGGTCGACCTCGTCGATGAGATGCGCAGGCTGCGCGATCTCAAGAGCACGGCCCGGAAGCCCAAGCCAGAGGGCTACAAGCTCAACATGGTCGGGTACGCCCTCGGCTACCGGCATCAGACCGGGGAGACCGAGAGCGACGTCTGGTTTGACTACGTCGTCCGGACGAAGGACCCGTACTACCTCCCTGTGAAGTCGGGCGGACCGGTCACGGACGACGCCATCGCCTCGTTCGCAGACACCGTCACGACGGTCGACAACGCCATCAGCGCAGGATCATTCGTGCCGAACGGCCTCCAGTCTGGAGCCTGTTCATGGTGTGGGTACAGGGACATGTGTCCAGCATTCAAGGCGCAGAAGTAGGAGTCTCCATGGCACCTGTAAAGCCGACAGCGATGGGTCCGATCGATCCGGCGACACTGAAGCCCAAGGGCCTCGCCCTGAAGCTCGCCGAGATCATGGCGACCATCCCGGACGTGAAGCCCGAGGGCAGCAACAAGTTCTTCAACTACCAGTACATCACCGACAAGCAGGTGAACGGGCTCATCCGCCCGAAGCTCGCGGCTGCGGGGATCTGCGTCATCCCCGACGTCGAGGAGCACGAGATCATGGAGCGCGAGACCGCGAAGCAAGGGAAGTCGCTCCTCACGCGCCTCGTCATCCGGTTCACGCTCATCGACGGCGAGACCGGGCAGGTGCTCTCCGGTCGCGGCGAGGGGTACGGAGACGACTCCGGGGACAAGGGCGCGAACAAGGCGTTCACCGCAGCCATGAAGTTCTGGCTCATGAAGGTCTTCATGATCGGCGGGGAAGACGCCGAGGCCGACGAGGCGACCGACAAGCGGTACGCGGGCGACGGAGGCTCGTCTCGACCTGTCACCGTGACCGCCTCGTCGTCGAAGCGCGAAGTCGCGAAGGGCGGCAGGAACGTCGGGACGACCGACGTGCAGGTCAACGAGATCGCGCGCCTGTCCTCTGAGGCAGGGCTCGACCACTACGGCCTCGCAGCGGTCGTCAGGGCAACGGTGGGCAAGGAGGTGACGCTCCCGGAAGACGAGACAGAGCGACGCACGGTTCTGCGGGCCTTCCTCACTGGCCTCACAGGTGAAGAGGCTGGGAAGGTCATCCAGATGCTGATGGAGTCCCACGTCGTCACCGAAGAGGCAGAAGGGGTGCCTGTCGATGCAAGTCCAGTCAGCGACTGAACAGGCTCGTCCACGATCACACGGGCGCGAGTACCGGACGCGCAGACGTCCGTACTGCATGTCCTGTCATCGCGTCACAGCCAGCGCGAGCTTTCCGCTCGCGAACGAATGGGAGGCGGGCCTCCTCCACCGAACCCTCATGGACACACGCTACGACCTCATCGTCGAGCGAGGGGAGATGAAGAAGATCGGCGAGGTGGTGACCGTCTACAACCGCGAGATCCGGGCAGTCGAGCGACTTCTCCGGGACCTCGAAGACGAGCAGGAGCGAGTGGGGTGGCAGCGTGAACCTGAGTCATCTCTCACGGCGTGAACAGGTTCTCGCCCGTCTGGTCGAGAACAAGGATCACTGGGTCGATGGGACCGATCTCGCGACAGCCGAGTGTGGGGGGTCAGAGGGCCTGAAGCGCCTGCGCGAGCTTCGTGCAGAAGGGCATCTCATACTCGCTCGTCGACACCCGAGCCCGGACAGGGACATCTACCAGTACATGCTCGTCGATGCGCCGCCCGTCCCGGCCACGCGGAAGCCGGACATCGCCCCGGAGCCGGTCAGGGTCGCACCGATGCCCAAGGAGCCCTTCTTCGACATGTTCACGAAGGCTCCTCGCAACTTCGACTTCGGCATGGTCGGGGTGTGCCCTCGCTGTCACGCCAAGACGAAGAAGGACGTCAACATGGACAACGAGTCGGTGTTCCGGGACCCGGACCGCACGAAGCTCGCGTGCATGCGGTGCAACGGCTACGGGGTCATCAAGCTCCGCCCGGTTCCCCAGCCAGCCGTGGCCCTATGACATGGACGAAAGCACGCTGTTCTCCGCCCACAGAGAGGTCCACGCGCGAACGGCGAAGGACATCGTCCTCGCCACCCTCATCGGCGGCCAGCCAGTGAAGCGAGCGTCCATCTGGCACCTCGTCGCCAACGCGTACGTCGAGAGGATCATCGACGACGCGATCGGCGACCTCGTTCGCGAGGGCTACCGACTCCAGCTCCTCCCATCGAACGAAGGCGATGCCTTCCAGTTGGTGAGGTAGCCCCATGCGTATCCGTCAGATCAAGCCACAGTTCTGGACCGACGCGAAGCTCATCAAGATCCCGCTCGACGTCCGGCTCTTCTACGTCGGACTCTGGTGTGTCGCGGACGACGCTGGATGGTTCGAGTGGGACCCTGCCCAGATCTCCGTCGACCTCCAGCTCAAGGAGTCGCTCATCCGCAAAGGGATGGACGCGCTCATCGCAGCAGACCGGGTGATCGTCCACGAGTGCGGACACGGAGAGGTTCCACACCTCGTCGAACACCAGCGTCTCGCCTCCCCCGAGAGACGCGTCGTATCCACCTACAAGCAGCACCTCTCCAACTGCTTCCAAGCGTCCCCGCCACTTTCCACACAGCCCCGCGATCTTCCCGAGGGAACGGTAAGGAACGGTAAGGTAAGGAACGGTAAGGAACAGGAGACCGCTGGCGCGAGTCTTGTGGATATCCTCAAGGTCGACCCAGAGACCGGANCCTACATCTACGTCGCNCCGGAGACCAAGGTTTGAGCGCACGGACCCACCCGTGCGTCTTCCGGTCCGCCTTCCTCCGGGAACAGGTGGATCCGAAGGTGAAGGCGGAATGGGCTGCTCGCTTCGGGCAGCCCGCCCCCTTCGGGAACCTTCG
>JGI20214J51088_10001198_pt1 | contig 17638 bp, 17 predicted proteins | sample WetSurMetagenome_FD_51088 | JGI IMG/M metagenome (IMG submission 51088) | reverse complement strand
CAGGAATCGGGATCAACCAAAACAGAAATAATAAAATCTGAGGTAAAGTTGTATGACGATGTAATCATATTTCATATCATCGGTTCACATTTCCTTTGGAAGCAGGTGCGAAGGTTGACAGGCGTGCTGGTTGAAGTCGGAAGGGGGAACCTCTCCGTCTCCGATGTGGCATCATTTTTTAAAGGCACAACTGACATTCCTGCAAAGAATACTGCTCCACCAAGCGGATTATTCCTCGAAAATGTTTATTACTCAAGGGAAGAGATTAAAACCGAGCCCAATCCGGTAATCAGGATCTTCTAGAACTTGTCAGTGGTGAAACAGTCTTAGGTTCACTATATTGTCGTAGATCACATAGCATGGATCATCGCATTGGTCTTCAATATATTTAACATGGACTGTCGTCGAATTAATACAGTAATAATAGTTCCTGTCTGACGAATAATACCTGGCAACAAAAGAGAATTTTTTATTCAGGGGTAGTGTACAGGATGTGCTGTTGTTGCTTGTCCAGAATGAAATCCTCTTTATTGAATCTTCTACATTACCTTCGTATATGGTAACTAGTATGTTGTTATAGCCATCAGGATTTAATTTTAATTCAACTTCAGCAGATTCAGGCTCTTCAGTAGTACACTTTGAGCAGTTTATTACTGCTGTTTTTATTTCCTCGCATGAGAAAAGCAGAACCAGCAGGAAGAACGTCGTCCACCTGATTACCCTGCCAATATTTAATTTTAATACCATTTAATGTTCTTTCCTTCACTCCTTGATTCATCAAAGAATATCTTTTTCGAAAACCCGACACGCATCCAGACCGGAAACATACCTGAATATCCTGTAGTCATTAATTCGAGCCCTGTAAAAATAACCCTGTTTTTTCTTTCAATTTTAAGAGTAAGCCCGGGACTGACCTTGAATTTTGGTTCCGGAGCAATGTCTGTTCCCTTATATTTATTGCCGAAGAAATAACCGCCGGTCAGTGAGCAGGATAACAGCAGGTTGCTGCGGAATAAATAATTAGTGAGGCTTATATCCTTGTAAATGCCAGCCCATGCATATGAACTCTTATCATAATATTGAATGTAAACATGGTTTTCAGTTCCTTTTAAGAGAATTCTGGTATACCAGAGTTTGGTATCGAAACCGGCAATAATACCGAAGTTGCTTTTGGGCTCTTTAAATCCGAAACTGAAGCAGGAATAGTTATCCCAGAATGCCAGTTTCCCGGAAATGGACACATCTATCTGATTGAGATGGAACCTGTATCCTTTCGTGATGTTTTGCTCATTAAGCAAAGCAAACATGTCTTTCCGGCCATAATTTGCAGCGACGTTATAATAATTCACAATTTTGCGTTCCGGATCATTCCATTTATTCCCATACTTAAGGAGCCATTTAACTCCTTCGGTCTGTCCAGATCTGATTGCAATATCCAGCGCATCCCAGTTATCATTTGTTTTTTCATAGATATTCACACCCTGATCTTTCAGAAGTCTTAATATCAAAGTGTCACCGTTTTGTGCAGCAATCAGGAAAGGCGTGAATCCCTTCCCATCCCTTGCTTCCAGGTTTGCACCATTCTGAACAAGAAGGTCGGCAACATTGGCATATCCTGACCAGATGGCCGACATAAGAGGGGTAGAACCATCCCTGGATTTTTTATCAATATCTGCGCCATAGAATAATAAAAGATCAGCAGCTGAAAAATTCCCGTGAATCGAGGCGAAATTCAGAGGAGTCGCTCCATTTTTATCCTGGAAATTAAGGTCAGCTCCGAATTTTATGAGTCTTTCAATAATTAGTAAACCTATTGAATCAATTTCCAAACCTGCATCGCGATAATGGTTGGCCAGAGGTGAATCGAGGTTCCTGACCGCGATGAAAAGGGGAGACTCTTGTCCCTCGGTAACCGCGTTTGGGTCAGCATTTGCCGCAAGCAGTATTTCAACAACACTAAGCCTGAAGTTTGCGACGGCGAAAATTAGAGCAGTGTACCCCTCCACAGTGTGAATATCAATTTCAGCTCCCATTTTTAACATTCTGCTTACTTCACCGGCATAACCTTTTTCAGCGGCCGACATCATGTTGTATTCGAGAGCTCCGTGGTATATAAAAGGAAGGTATTCAGAGGTATCAATAACCGAAATCTGTGCATTAACCCTTTGTGCAGGCATCATTAAAACAATGAAAAAAGGGATCAGAATGATAAGTTTCACAGGTTTTAGATTACAGGCCATATACAAAGTTAATTTTTTCTCCGTTTTCAAAAAATAAATTGTACCAATCTGCCCGATGATTTATTGTCGGACAATGTGATTTTTGAACTTAATATTTGAAGCTGTATTGAATACTTTATATTTTTGTTCCCTTTAACCCGTGAATTTGACAAGGATCAGGAAAATATTGCTTGCAACTCTGCTTCTCTCGGTTATTGCCTATAATCCGGAGGCAAACGAAAAGGGTATCAGGGTGAGGGATAAGCTTATTCCGGAGAATTCCAGGCTTACAAATTCGCTTTCTGAAGGGGGTGAATATGCTGGTATTGAAAAGAGTGTAAATAATTTTATGAAGCGATGGTCAATATCCGGAGCCTCCATTGCAATTACCAAAAATGGAAGGCTTGTTTATGCCAGAGGATTTGGATATGCTGATACTGCATCTCACTCAGAAACCCAGCCATTTAACAAGTTCAGGGTCGCAAGTATTTCGAAGCTGGTTACCGCGGCAGCAGTGTTAAAGCTTGTTGAGGAGGGAAAGATTTCGCTCAATCAGCGGGTCTTTGGTACTGATGCTATTCTGAACGATTCTGTCTTCTGTCATCCGAAGGATAAACGTGTATATGGAATAACCGTTGCCCACCTTTTAAGTCACGAGGGAGGATGGACAACCCGCTGGGGTGACCAGATGTTCATGCCAACCGTAGTTGCCGGAGCACTCGGGGTAAGGCTCCCTGTCGATACCCGGACCATTGTACGCTTTGCACTTGGTAAGAGCCTTCATTTTACACCAGGCACAGGAAAGGCTTATTCCAACCTTGGCTACAGCATTCTTGGCCTTGTTATTGAAAAAGCTTCCGGAATGCCATATGAAGAATATTGCAAAAAAGCACTCCTTGAACCGGTTGGGATTTATGACATGACGCTTGCACATAATATGCCCGGGCAAAAAGCCCCGTATGAAGTGACCTATTACCAGCCAACCGATGTCGCTCTCAAACCATCGATATATGGAACTGGTGAAATGATGGAGCCCAGCTACGGAGGAAATGATATTGAAGCCCTGGGAGCTGCCGGCGCATGGATAGCTACTGCACCCGACCTGGCCAGACTCATGCTTGCCCTGGACGGACTTCCTTCAAGACCGGATATTTTGTCGGCTTCCAGTATACAATTTATGACTGATGAGAGCAATGGCTATGCTCCTGTTGGTTGGAAAGGCATACGTGCCGATGGTGAATGGTGGAGAACAGGATCTTTTCCTGGTAGTGCAGGTATGATTAAAAAAGGAGGTGACGGAACAGGCTGGGTCGTCCTTTTCAACTCCAGTGCGTGGAATGGTCCGGAAATATATTCATATATCAACAACCTTATGTTCAGGGTAACAAGTCAGGTTAAGGAGTGGACTGCCAATGACTTGTTTAATTATTCGCTCCCTTTTCCTCTTAATGTATCTCAAACAGATTCTTCAAATTCAAGGTAATGTGTTTTTCCGTCAGTGTTAACCTCATTAAGGAAGAAATTGAACAGCGTTATGGTGTTGATTTTCCATCGAAGTACCGCTATGAGCCTAGTTATTATTACCATGCTTTCAGCCTTCCCGAAATACCTGCAATACTTTCAGGCCGGCCCGGCAAGGTTTCAATGGCAAAGTGGGGACTTATTCCTGGTTGGATAAAATCTCAGTCTGATGCTGATGCCATCAGGACAAAAACATTCAATGCCCGCTCTGAAACCATCGACGAAAAGCCATCGTTCTCACAGTCTTTCAGAACAAGGCGCTGCATCATACCTGTCCGGGGATTTTTTGAATGGCAGCACGAAGGGAATAAAAAGATACCATGGTACATTTATCACAACGATGGAAGTATTATTACTCTGGCAGGGATTTATAGTGAATGGACTGATCCCGGTTCAGGAGAAATAATAAATACATTTTCTGTTGTTACCTCAGATGCCAATGAATTGATGGCCAGGATTCATAACTCAGGAAAAAGAATGCCGGTGATTCTTAGTCAGAATGATGAAAAACGTTGGCTGGATATTTCAATTGTTCCAGAGGAGATAAAGATGATGCTTAAGCCTTATCCGCAGGAACTGATGCAAGCGCATACGATCAGTCCCCTGATAAACGACAGGAAGGCGGACAGGAACACACCAGAGCTGTTAAAACCATACGATTACCATACACCAGGACTACTTTTCTGAGCATTCCTATTGTGCCACGAATTCATATGTAAGGGTTCCTTCCTGCAATTTAGGCGCATTTACATTGCCATTGAACCTTGANGCCAGAGCTGTGCTTACAGCAGTCTCAGCAAGGCAAGGATCTGTTGCATTACTGGCTGACTCAATTACTTTTGCCTCCTCCACAACTCCTTTCTGGCTGACCTTGATTGCCAGCTCTATTTTTCCTGCTCCTTCGCATTTGTAAATTGGTATGGGCAGATAAGTGTGAACACGACCTACAAGTTTATAGTAGATTCGGGTTGGACCTTTATAATTTGCTTCCATTTTCTGAGACTCCCTTGGTTTATTTTCCTTTGTCTCATTAATTTTTTTTTCGGATGCGACAGCTGTTTCCGGATCATCCTCTTTCATCCGTTTTGCGTCATCAATATAATTGTCCCGGCTGAGCTTGCCATCTTTTATCAACTCGTCCTTCACCTTGTCAATTAGGTCCTCAGGGTTAACTTTTTCTTCGCTCTTGCTTGCAAGGTTTCTTGCAATATTAAGCATCTCCTCGTCACCGGCAAGGACTCTTTCAATATGTGTTGCCGGAAGTTCAATAAGTTTTTTCTGTTCTTTTGGCTCGGGAATCTGCACAAATTCAATCTTGAAATCCTTTGTTATGTTTTTTTTGAGTGTGCCGATCTGATAAAGCATGAAGAGAATGGCAGCGACCAGGTGAATGATCACGGTTCCGAGTATGCCTATTACCCTGCCGTCATAATTCTTCATACAGTGCGAAATTATGAAATTCTGTCTTAAGGATGGTACTCTGTGGAGAACTACTTGCTACCAGATTTTTTTACCTTCTTTTTTATGACTTTGGCTTCTTCGGGCTTTTTAAATGTCTTGTTTTTAAAGATACCGTTTTTTACTCCACTTACAAATTTAGCCCAGGCGAAGGGATTTAGCAGGTTATTAACCGGGTACTGGTTCCTGGTCGACATGGCAGAGAAATTCTGTTCCATTGCATACCTGTAACCTGCTTCAGGTGCCAATCTGACTCCGGTCTGATTGTTTATTGCCACATAAATCGAAGCAATATTCTCATTCATATATTCAATAATAGGATCCTTGGGTTTTTCCTTGGTCATTTCACTTATGAACTCAGTATAGCTTTTCCACGGTAGAATGGTCACCTGATCAATCTGGACAGTATCGACTTCCAGCGCAATATCAGTCATACAATACTTTTCAGAATAGCTTGCGGGAATAACAGTATGGTACTTCTTGAATCCCAATGCCCTGAATAAAACAGTGTCGCCGGGTGTACAGGTTATTGAATATATGCCGGTGGCTTCGCTTACTGTAACCTTGTGCAGCTTCCTTGATATTACTGCAACCCCCTGAACAGGCCTCAGGCTTATATCTGTAATTATCCCGCTGAGCTGAACAAATTTATCGGGTCCGTCGTTCTGACCTGATAATATTGTAAATGAGAATAATAATAGAACCGTGGTATAGAATATCCTCTTCAAAATATATTTTCCCGTTTTTAATAATTGTAAAACCTTGTGCAAATTAAACATTATTGAATGTAACGCTAAAACATTTAACTAAATTTTAATAACCAAAAGAAATAGTTTTCCGCACTGGGTAAGGTTCAGGGCAATTTTCTGTTCCATGGTTACCTGATCTGTCATTTTTATATGTCGAAATTATTTCAATATTTGTTCATTGAATTTCTTAACAGGTTTCCTTATTTCAGTTAATATAAGACGTAATGAAGAAATATTTGTTACTTGGTGACGAAGCAATTGCTCAGGCTGCAATTGATGCCGGTTTGAGCGGCATGTATGCATATCCGGGAACTCCATCAACTGAAATTATGGAGTATATTCAGTCTTCGGCACTTGCAGCATCCGGAAATATTCACAGGGAGTGGTCTTCAAATGAGAAGACAGCAATTGAAGCTGCATTGGGTATGTCGTATGCCGGGAAGAGGGCAATGGTTGCCATGAAGCATGTTGGCCTTAACGTGGCAGCAGATGGCTTTCTTAATTCTGCAATCACGGGGGTCAATGGAGGTCTAATCGTTGTATCTGCTGATGATCCCTCCATGCATTCATCTCAGAATGAACAGGATTCAAGATTCTATGCCAGATTCGGATTTGTTCCATGCTTTGAGCCATCCGATCAGCAGGAAGCTTACGATATGGTATTCGATGCTTTTGAGCTTTCTGAAAAGTACAAGGTTCCTGTTATGATGCGTATCACAACAAGGCTTGCACATTCCAGGGCAAGCGTGGCAGTATCTGACAACAGGATTCCCCAAAAGAAAATGAAACTGCCTCCTGACCCTCTTCAGTTTGTCCTGCTTCCGGCTATTGCCAGAAGAAAATACCGAAACCTGCTTTCGGTATATGAACAGATTAAAATTGATGCCAGGATAGATAAATACAATAAGTTCAAAGACGGTTCTAAGCGTGAGCTTGGAATTATTGCAACAGGTATTGCATGGAACTATCTGAAAGAAAACCTTGATGACTCAATGAATAATATTCCGGTCCTCAAAATTTCAGCTTATCCATTCCAGGATGAAACTGTGAAAGAACTGGTGGCCCGCTGTAGAGAAATTCTTGTCCTCGAAGAGGGCTATCCAATGATTGAAGAGAGCCTCAGGGGTCTTCTGAATAATGGGATAAAAGTGCTGGGCCGGCTTGATGGCAGCGTACCNNGNGATGGCGAATTGAACCCCACTATTGTTGCAAAGGCGCTTGGTTTTGAAGCTCCTGTCGGAAGCGACGTACCTGAGCTCGTAAGGCAGAGACCTCCTTCATTCTGCAAGGGTTGCGGACATGCCGATATGTACAACGCCCTTATTGATGCAATCAGACCTTATGGTCCGGGACATGTCTTTTCCGATATCGGATGCTATACCNTGGGTGCCCTGCCCCCATATAATGCCATTAATTCATGTGTCGATATGGGAGCTTCTGTAACGATGGCTGTAGGAGCTGCAGATGCAGGCTTATTTCCGTCAGTTGCGGTGATAGGCGATTCAACTTTTACACACTCTGGTATGACGGGACTGCTCGATGCCGTGGTCAAAAACTCTCCGGTTACTGTTATCATATCGGATAATTCAACAACAGGTATGACAGGCGGACAAAAGTCACAGGCTACTGGAAGACTAGAGCAAATCTGCACAGGACTGGGGGTTGATCCGAAGCATATCAGGAGTTTAATTCCCCTCCGGAAAAACCATGAGGAAAATACTGGTATTATTTCTGAAGAACTCAATTATAATGGAGTCTCCGTTATTATTGCTTCAAGAGAATGCATACAGACTGCTACAAGAAGAAAGAAAACAGAAACTTCAAATGAATAAAAAAAAGCAGATGAAAAGTGATATAATACTTTCAGGAGTTGGCGGACAGGGGATTCTATCCATTGCAGCTGCCATTGGTATTGCCGCAGTCGACAACAATTTATTTCTTAAGCAATCAGAGGTTCACGGAATGAGCCAGAGGGGCGGAGATGTCCAGTCTCACTTCCGCCTTTCCGACAAGCCGGTTGCTTCCGACCTGATACCTTATGGAAAAGCTGACCTGATTATTTCAGTTGAACCAATGGAGTCTTTGCGCTACCTTCCTTGGCTTTCAAGGGAAGGCTGGCTGGTGACAAATTCAACTCCTTTTATTAATATACCGGATTACCCTGACCAGGAATCATTACTTGCTGAAGTAAGAAAAGTTAAGAATCACATTATTCTTGATGCGGATTCAATCGCAAAAGATTCAGGTTCCTCGCGATCAGGAAACATGGTAATGCTAGGCGCTGCTTCCCATTTCATTAACATGTCGTATGAATCCATAGAAGAAGCTGTACGTAAGCTTTTTGCAAGAAAGGGTGAGGAAATCGTGAATGTTAACCTGATTGCCCTTAAAGCGGGCAGGGATTATGCTGGTCAGAACAGGTGATGCTCTTCTCAGAATTTAAACAAACCATTAACAATAATCATTCCGCTGTCCTTTTTACCGCTCTTATGTGGTGATTTATTCTGATAATCAAGCGCCAGTTTTACGTATTTGTTAAAAGTTACCTGAAATCCTGATACAATAAACGTCCAGTCTTTGGCTATGTTCCAGGGATCAGTTTCTCCCTTTAATGTGACGGAAGTTGAATAGTCACATCTGATGAATATTTCTGTTCTTTTGGTAATGCTGTATGAATTAGTAGTAGAGAAACCCCACTTGTGATAACCAATACTGTCACAGTTAGCCTTAAAGCTGGCTTCGCAGCCCAGAGTGAATTTGTCGTTCTTAAAACCCGCAAAGCCCGTCACAAGTGGTTGCCAGAGCCCGCTGACCCTGATTATTTCACCATACATCCTGAAGGTTAGTTTTCCTCGTATAAATGTCATGCCAAGAGAGTTTTTAAGGCTGTTGTCGAGCTCGACTTTTGTATAGCCCTCACCATTCATAAGGGTGTAGTCAACAGAAAAATGATCATTGAATTTGTATTCGGCAACAATGCCGATGTCAGCAACAGGCCCGTAATCATTAAGGCTTTGGTAGGTATTGGCAATGTATCTCTTTCCCCAATAGCTTTGCTGGAACTGAAACATCTTTGTGCCTGTTATTCCACCAGTCAGAGTCAGTTTTCCATTTGTCCATGAAAGTGATGCATCGCGGAAAAAGCTATATCTCTTTGGATAAGTTCCTTTGTCATAATCATCGGTGGAGAGGGCGTTTAACACGATTTTAGCAGTAAAGTTACCCCCCGGAGAATATTGGTATCCGAAATAAGCCCTGTTAAGAGAGAATCCGGTGGTTTTCGCTGTATCATTTACATTAAGATGGAAATCGGTGAAGATCTCTGTTATCGGTTTGCCGGGCTGTTCAACACTCTGGGAATAAACACCCTGGAATATTGCCAAAGCCGGAACCAGGATTAACAGGATTTTTTTCATTAATTCAGATTATAGGTAATAGTCATGATCGCACAAAAATATAATTAAAACCCTTTAGGAAATACCTTTTTATGTTTTTTTAAGGTTATCACCTTCGTCAAATATGCATTGTTCCTCTCTTTTCATTACCAAATATTATATTTTTGCCCTGATCAATCTTATTTAAAATGAAAACAAAAAACATTTCAATATTACTAATGAGCGTTATTATTGCCGCTCTCTCATCAAATGTACTGGGACAGGATGCAAAGAAGCTTTATGATCCCTCACTTGATGGAATGAAGCAGATTAAGGATGCAATTAATGAAGCAAAATCTTCGGGCAGGCATGTCCTTATTCAGTATGGTGGAAACTGGTGCCCATGGTGCATCAAGTTCGATGCTTTCTGCAAGGATGATGCCGATATCTCAAAACTGATAGCGGATAATTATGTGCCTGTTAAGCTCAATTACAGTCCTGAAAACAAAAATGATGCTTCAAATGAATTCCTTGGAAATCCGACAAGATTCGGATTCCCGGTTCTTATCATTGTGGACGCAAAGGGTAAAGTTATTCATATACAGGACAGCGGCCTGCTTGAAGAGGGGCAGGGCTACAACAAAGATAAGGTGAAGGGTTTTTTCAGGAACTGGGCTCCAAAAGCTCTGGTACCTGTAAAGCCGGTACAGACTAATAAATAAAAAAAGGCTGCCATTCAGGCAGCCTCTTTTTTAGCTGAAGGGAATATATACCGGCTATACCTTTTTTTCTTTCTCTTTCGATGACTGCAATAAAAGAAGATCGTTAAGGACGATTTCGGTGATGTACTTGGTACTGCCCGATTTATCCTCGTAGCTCCTGTACACTATCCTTCCTTCTACAGCGACCTCTTTTCCTTTTTTAAGGAATTTTGATGCAATATCTGCCAGCCCGTTCCAGGCCACAATATTGTGCCAGGTTGTTTCTTCAACTTTCTGACCATCGGCATTCTTATACCCGTCATTTGTTGCAAGAGTGAAGTGGGCGACTTTCTTTCCGCTTTCAAGCGTTTTGGTTTCCGGATCCTGACCCAGGTTCCCGATGAGTTGTACTCTGTTTCTTAATGCGTTCATGATTTTAAATTTTTAATGAGACATAGAATTAATTTCCTCTGCAAACTTAAACCCGTTTCAATTCCTGTTTCGGTAATTAATCGCTTATATCTGATTCGTAATCATTTATAGTCAGTTCTAACCGTTTGTAAACGGATTTTTGTATCTTTATCAAAACATTAGTGCTAGTGGAAAAAAAATGTCTCGATTGCGGCGAAAAGATTCGCGGCCGCACCGATAAGAAATTCTGTTCCGACCAATGCAGGAATAATTACAACAACAGGCTGAATCGCGATACCAATAATTTCGTCAGAAATGTTCATAGCCTGCTGAGGAAGAACAGGAGGATTCTTTCAGATCTTTTTAACGACAATAAAAAAAGAGTACATAAGGATGCACTCTTTGCTCTTGGCTATAACTTCAGCTTCTTTACCCATGTAATCGAAGCATCAGACGGACGGAAAGTCCAGTACTGCTTTGAGTATGGCTTTTCCGATGCCGGCGATGATTTTCTTGAGCTGAAGTATAACAGGCTGTATCTCGATTACCAGTAATTCGTCTAAGTCAGAATCAGTGTTTATTTAGGGGATATTATATCCCATACATTGGCAAAGCTGATTTTAATGATCTTCTCCATAATGTCCCAGTTGATGATCTTAACCTCATCATTGGGCATATGGTATTCAGGTGGATGAGCCGTCTTGAACCTCATTACCGGAATCCCTAATTCAACGAATGAACGGTGATCGCTGCCTCCCGGAGGATCATCGGACGGCTGGTAATCAACAACAATGTCAATGCTATATTTCATGATATTAGCCTCTGTTATATCCCTGAACTGCGGACATGACTTTGTATATGTCAAAACCACTCCCTTTGTATTATCATTCGAAATATACCTGGATATCATATCGTAGTTTACATTCAGTTCAATGTTTTTAGAAGGGTAGGTGAGATTTTTTGCATAGTAGCGAGAACCAAGCAAACCCTCTTCTTCGGCTGTCCATAATGCTATAACGACTGTCTTGTCAGGCTTCTTTCCTGTTGCCATTATTGCTTTTGCCATTGTCATTACCCCGACTGTTCCGGAGCCATTGTCGTCAGCTCCATTCCATAAATATCCATTACTCATCCCGAGGTGATCATAATGCGCACCCAGAACAACAACCTTATCAGGATTGGTTCCTTCAATGATTCCAATAACATTCCTTACGGCAACCTGAGTTGTTTTTATATCGGTCTTGAAATAGATAGTTTTCTCAGTTGAGGCCGGGCGCTGGTACGGCTGGTTTATATCAGCTTTCTTAATATATTCCTCAACAGAAATACCGGTTCCGTCAAGTAAAATGGCTGCAGCCCTCGCCGAGGCTCCAATACGGTTTAGTCCCGCCGGGACATTCCTGTCGGGAAGGATGTACCTGATAAAATACATACCTGGCATTGGTTCTTTCTCAGCTGGCGATACATTAAGAAAGTTCTTTGGATCAGGAGACCCTGAAACCAATGCGGCAGGGGAGAATTCAATTACTCCTGCTGCGCCAGATTCGCTTATGTATTTATTTGCATCCTGGACAGACTTTGACAATTCATCTGAGTTGAGCTTCTCCCTGGCAATGGCGGGTACTCCGCTTACTTTCAGAAGAAATTTGCCTTTCAGGCTGAGGTTAGCTAAATCGTTGTATTTAAGCTTTTCATTTTTAAACCCATATCCGATAAATATCAATGGAGCCTCGGTTTCGACAGCAGGGTAAGAGGAATAAGCCGAAAAATCAACCCTGTACGCAAGCTCAACTGTTTTATGATTTCCGGAAATAGTGCTTGTCACTTTCAATATAGGATCGTTTCCGGGTACACTCTTAAGAAGGACAAAATTCTGAAAGTAACTTCTTGTCGGAACTCTCTGCCCATCAGACGATCTTGAATAAATAAGATCTCCACCCGGCTTGACGCCATACAGCTGAAGCATGCTCGCTATATAGTCTGATGCCATGAACTCGCCTTTCTGTCCGGCCTCACGACCTTCAGTCCAGTCAGAGGCAAGAAAGCCCAGCTGAGCCTTTATAACATCTGAATTTATCGCTTTCATGCCAAGTTCGGCAGGCGTCTCCTGTCCTGAAACTCTGAATGAAATCAGGATAAGAAACAGCAGAAAATAGAAAAAGATATTCTTCATTGAAAAGTAAATTTTAATATTATAACCGTTTGTGACAGATACCTAAATAGGCTCTATAATATTAATGATAATTCTGTCGTTAATAATAACCGGACCTCAAAAAGATGGGCGCCTAGGCAACCTTTTAACACTTTTTAGCGTTATATAATATATTAACCAGACTATTTTTTCAATCAACTAATTGAAATTGAGAAACTTAAATTTGAAATTATGAAAAAATTAATTATTCTGCTTTTTGTAGCGCTCATTGCAGTTCCCGCTTTTTCACAGCTGAATTTCGGTATAAAGGCCGGAGTCAACACAAACTCAATTACCATGAGTGATCTGAAAACACTGACTTCGGGATCGACAACCTATACCGTTGACAAGCTTAAGGGTGCCAATTATGGCTTCCATGGTGGAATATTCCTCCGCCTGAAAGTGTGGAAGATATTCCTGCAGCCAGAGGCACTCTTTTCAACAAGGACAAATGAGTATACTGTAACAAATGGCACAACTTCTGTTGCAAGTATTGTAAAACAGAATTTCAATAAGCTTGATATCCCGGTTATGGTAGGGCTTAAATTTGGCCCTGTTCGCCTGAATGCAGGTCCTGTTGGATCAATTCTTATCAATTCACCCAAGGACCTCATCAGCGATCCCGACTTCAAGGGTATGTACAATACAATGACAGTAGGTTACCAGGCAGGTCTTGGCCTTGATATCCTCAAGAAGCTTACAATTGACCTGAGATATGAAGGCAGCCTTGCCAAATATCAGAACCAGATTGAAAATGCAACAGGCACGAAATTCAATCTCGACGACAGGCCAAATGCCTTCCTTCTGAGTGTAGGACTGATGTTCTGAAAATTCTGAACGATATGAAAAACTCTCCCCTTCGGAGAGTTTTTTTTTGCTATTTGGAAAAAAGCATCCTTATGGCAACCAGTATTAGCAGCCCGGCGAAAATCTTCTTCAGTAAAGCCTGTGGCATATTCAGTGCGAATTTGGATCCGAAGTATGAACCGACAATGAAGGCGCCTGCAAGTATCAGTGCAAATTTCAGATTTACATGACCTGCCTTCCAGTAGTTATAGGCAGCAAATATCCCGATAGGGGGAAGCATTACAGCTAGACTGGTCCCCTGAGCCATCTGCTGACTGAATCCCAGGATAAATACCATTGCCGGGATCATTATAATTGCACCGCCGATGCCGAGCATGCCGGCAAGTATTCCGGTGACTATTCCGATTGCAAGAAGAAGAAGCAGGGTAGCGACTGACATTTTCATGGGTTTTTACAGTTATTTATTCAATCCTTCTGCAAAAATATCATTTCCATAATACTTTCAACCAATTTCACAACGAGATATATCCACAGCTAAGCATAACCTCTCAGCCATTTATCTTACTTTCCTATACCCTATATCCTCCCATATTGCATAACTAAACATAATGCTTAAATTTGACTTCTCAACTGTCAAATGAAACGAAACACTATTACATATCTTCTTTCAGTTCCGGGACTTGTCTTTTCGATTTTCGTTTTTGTCACATATGGACTTTTTTCAAGTCCAAAGGTCGGGATCAGGGAAAAGAGATCGGTAGTATACATACCCTGTAATGCAAATTACCAGATGGTAACCGATTCGATAAATAAGCATCTTATAATCAAAAATGAGAAGATTTTTCAATGGCTTTCCAGGAAGAAACATTATCCTGAGCATATCAAACCGGGCAAATATGTTTTTACAGGTGATCTGAGTTATAACGAGTTAATTAATATACTGAGATCAGGAAGGCAGACTCCGGTCAGGATAACATTTTCTAATTTCCGGACTATAAATGACCTGGCAGGCAGGGTGGGAGGCAAGATTGAAGCTGATTCAACATCTATTGTGGAATATCTCTCGGAACTTTCGAATATTTCACCTGATGGATTTACAAGGGAGAATATAATAGCAGCCTTCATCCCTGATACTTACGAGTTTTTCTGGAATACTTCAGCGAAGGGTTTTTATTCGAGGATGATTGCTGAATACAAAAAATTCTGGACTCCGGAGCGCCTCAGTAAGGCGAAGGAAAAGAACCTGACGCAGGTTGAAGTCTCTATTCTGGCCTCAATTATAGATGATGAAGTAGCCAAAGCTGATGAAAAACCAAGGATTGCAGGAGTTTATCTTAACAGGCTCCGCAAAGGCATCCCTCTTCAGGCCTGCCCAACTATTAAATTTGCATTGAATGACTTTACCATAACCAGGGTACTGAAAAAGTACCTTGAAGTTGATTCCCCGTACAACACCTATAAGCATGGCGGATTTCCACCCGGACCAATAGGTTGTGCTTCAGTGGAGGGGATTGATGCTGTACTGAACGCTGAAAAACACGATTTTCTTTTCTTTGCTGCAAAGGCTGATTTTTCCGGGTACCATAACTTTTCCCGGACACTTACGGAGCATAACAGGTATGCAGCTCAGTATCAGAAAGAGCTTGATAAAAGGAAAATTTTCAGNTAATTCAGATTACTTCAACCTCTCTTTCGAGNGTTATTCCGAACTTTTCATAAACAGATGCCTTAATCTGTTCCGACAGTTCAAAAATGTCGTCACCGCTTGCATTNCCATGGTTAACCAGTACCAGAGCCTGCCTGTCGTGCACTCCAGCTTCGCCAACTCTTTTACCCTTCCAGTTACACTGGTCTATCATCCACCCTGCGGCAAGCTTCACAAATCCTTGTTTATCCTGGTAAAACGGCATTTCAGGATATTTTTCCCTTAGATTTTCACCGGTCGTTTTTTCAACTACAGGATTCTTGAAGAAACTGCCGGCATTTCCAATATCGGCAGGATCAGGAAGCTTTGATCTTCTGATATTGATAACTGCCTGGCGGATATTTTGAAGTGTCGGTTTGCCAAGCTTTTCTATTTCACCCTTAAGGCTTCCGTATTCTACATTAAGCTTAAGAAGTGTATTGAGTATAAAGTAAACCCTTGTTACCAGGTATCTGCCTTTAAGATCCTTTTTAAAGATACTTTCCCTGTACCCAAACCTGCATTCCTCATTACTGAAATATTTCACCGAGCCATCACTGGTTGATATGCACCTGACTTTAAGGATCGTATCTTTTACTTCGCAGCCATAAGCACCGATATTCTGTATCGGAACAGCCCCGACTTTACCCGGTATAAGAGACAGGTTTTCAATTCCCGAATAGTTTCTTTCCACACACCATCCGACAAGTTTATCCCAATCGACACCAGCTCCGGCTGAAATAATGACTTTCCCATTTTCACCTCCTGAAACCCTGATCCCACTGATTTCGGGAAGAATTACTGTTCCGGCAAAATTACTCCTGAAAAGAAGGTTGCTCCCTCCACCTGCTATCAGAAAAGGTTTCCTGAGATGAAAAGTGCCATCAAACAGCTGTCTAGCCTCTTTCTCACTTCTTACTTTTACAAGATGTGCGGCCCTGTAATCGAGTCTGAATGTATTGTATTTACGCAACGATATGTTCCCAAGAAGGATCATTTATAATTTTTTCATAAAAGTAATTAAACCGTATCAATTTTTTTCTTTTCTGTTTATCAAAGCAGAGCTGTTAATTAATTAACAGTAGATCAGACTGGAAGCACTGGAAATTATCATTCATAATTTGAACCTTTCCTGCAACCAGTTTGTTTTAAACATGACTAACCTGAATATAATGAAAACAAAAAGACTCTTTACAGTATTTATTCTTGCACTCTCATTTTTAAATTCTTTTGGGCAGGTACCTTCAGGGTTTAATTACCAGGCAATTGCGAGAGACGGATCTGGAAACATTCTGTCTAATCTGGCTCTTCCGGTAAAGATAGCTTTTACTACTTCCCTGGGGGGAGGGTCACTTATCTATGAGGAACAATTCACTTCAGTTACAACCAACCAGTTTGGACTCATTTCACTTGTAATAGGTACCGGAACACAGTCAGGGGGCACTGCTGCTTCATTTTCTGCAATTGACTGGAAGGCCCAGCAGCTCTATATTACTACTTCAATAAAATATCCGGGAACCCAGTGGACAACAATGGGAAGCAGCCAATTGTGGTCAGTTCCCTATTCTCTTGTTGCGAAAGATATTGGACCTCTCACCAAACTTGGGATCAATGGCAACACAACCAATATGGAAGAAGCTCTTTTTGAAGTTAAGAATATAACAGGGCAGACAGTCTTTGCTGTTTATAACGAAGGAGTAAGGATTTGGGTCGATGATGGAGCAAAAGGAGTAAGGGGAGGTTTCTCTGTAGGCGGCTACGACATGTCAAAGGGTGTTAAGGGAGAATACTTCAGGGTCACCGGTGACAGTACAAGAATTTATGTGAAGCCGCAACCACAGGGTAAAGGCCTGAAAGGAGGGTTCTCTGTTGGTGGTTACGATGCTTCCAAAGCAGGAGGTGGTCCGGAAACCAATTACCTTAACGTTACCCCCGATAACTATTTTATTGGAACAGGCGCCGGTCGCAATAACTCTACCGGTCAATATAATTCATTTCTTGGCTACTACACCGGATATTCCAATTCTACAGGCGGACAAAACGTCTTTGTAGGCCATCAGAGCGGTTATGGAAATAAAACAGGTAGTGCAAATGTCATGGTTGGAAATTACTCAGGCTACAAAATAGTTGACGGAACAGGTAATACGTTTGTCGGAACGGGAGCAGGCCAGAATGCATCAGGTGGTAAATTCAACCTTTTCCTTGGACCCTTGACAGGGAATAAAAACAATGCGGATAATAACATATTCCTGGGTTATTCAAGCGGTTACAACAATACAATTGGAACCAATAACCTTTTCGGTGGAGTAGGAGCAGGATTTTATAACAGGAAAGGTTCGGGCAATATTTATCTGGGAAACCTTGCAGGTGGAAGCGATACAATAGGGAGCTTTAACATATTTATGGGCGAATCATCCGGCTTGAGCAACCAGGCAAGCAAAAATATTATGATGGGGTATCAGACAGGATATCATAGCCTTAGTGGTGACAATAATATTTTCATGGGTTATCAGACCGGGTATA
>JGI20214J51088_10001197_pt1 | contig 17647 bp, 15 predicted proteins | sample WetSurMetagenome_FD_51088 | JGI IMG/M metagenome (IMG submission 51088) | reverse complement strand
CTGAATACTATTCCTCCCGGAAGCGCCAAAACTGATTATTGCATTGAGGATATGTGTCCGAATGAATCATTCCATCAACCCGGAGATGATCCCATGCATAAGATCGGCAGCAATTACACAGGTGAAAGTGATTGGATCGATCCGATTTTTAAAACTTATAAAAGCGCTATAACACCCGATCAGTATCTGGCTGACCAAGAGAAATACTTTTCCCATACAACTCGTCCGGAACACTTCTGGGACAGAACTCTTGATTACCTCTTCACAGACAACCGGTGGCGAAACGGTTCATCAGCAGTAAAACAGGATTTTCTCACAGATTCAGACCATGCTCCGGTAGTGGGCGAGCTGATATTAAAGAAATAAGTTATGAAGGCNTACTTTTATAAACACAACAAATCTGTGAGAGCAAATCAGGGAAAAGGCGCCGGAAGTATTCTCATAATCTTATTCGCTATTGTCACATCATCCGTTGCATATTCCCAGGAAGATATTCCGGTTGAAAACCAGACAGAAAATACTGCTGTTATAATGCCTGCACGAAAATGGGAAACCGGTATTTTTCAGTTTTTCCGCCTGGGGCTGAACGAAAAAAATGAGCTCAGGTCAAATGCATTACTGTTTCCTGTTCTTCCAAATGCCGGAATCAAACACTTAATAAGTACAAACAAAGGAGTTTTTATATCAAGCCTGCATAGCATCAGCATTCCGTCAGTATTTCTGAATGTTATGAGCTTCAAGGGTATTGGAGGACTGATATCACCGCAATACAGCTTTCCCTTCATATTGACTCTGTCGAACTCCCTGCTTGTTACAAAAAGGATTTCTTCTTCATATCTGACTGCAGAAGCAGGTTTTTCCTTTGCAATAAGAGGGAAGAAACCCGATTACCGGTCATCGATCGATATCCCGTTTATTTACCAGAGAATGGCCTATTACTACGAGGGAACAGCAATAAAAGCAGGATTATCATATAAGGGGAAAATTACAGGAAGCTTTAATTTTGAAGAGAGTGCGAAGCTCATAGTGATTACCAGAAAAAGCGACAATCTTTTTATCGAAAATTCCGGTTCGGTTCTCTGGAGCAGTAAAGGATCCCTCAGGCTAAAAGGAGGTTATCTTTTATCGTGGGGAAGATATCCTTTTGGTGATCATCTTCAGATGTGGCCGGCCATTGATATTATTTTCGGAAGCCGGCATGTGGCAGAAAATAAATGATCTTTGCGAGGATCCACGGCAGAGACGAAGCAACCCCTCTTTCCCATCCACCATATATCTGATCTAAACTTTTTTACTAAATTTCGGTTAATTAATAATTAACAAGCCAGGCCGGTAAATATGGAAAACCAAACACTCGAAATTAAAACAGCACTTCAGATACTGAAACCTGTGAATGAGGTATTTGAAGCCATAGTTGACCCGGCTAAAATGTCAAATTATTTCATTTCAAAAAGCAGTGGAAGAATGGAGGATGGGAAGAAGATCATGTGGCGGTTCCCTGAATTTGATATTGAATTTCCTGTCCGTGTCGGTAAAACAGAAAAGAACAAATACATTTCATTCTACTGGGATATGGATGGTATTGAACTCATGGTAGAGATAACACTTACAGCAAGGGACAGAAACTCCACCGTAGTCAGAATTACCGAGAAAAGCAGAAACAATGATGAAGCCGGAATAAAATGGCTTGGTGGAAACACCGAGGGCTGGGCAAATTTCCTTGCGTGCCTNAAAGCATATCTTGAATATGGGATCAATCTGAGAAAGGGTGCATTTGATTTTATGTCGGACAAATAATAATTATCCTTCAGATGAAAATAGATAACAACAAATTTGATAGGACCGGAAAACAAACTACCTGTGACGACGCGGCTAATATCATTAAAGTGAAGAGTATTAAATAGAGATAAACAGCCATAAGTTGCTTAATACTAACCTGCTGCTAATGATTATACCATGACAAAAGAAGAACTGGAAATCACTGAGATAGTAAACCGTGAGACAAGAGCCTGGGATACGCAGGATGTTAATCTTCTGATCACAATTTTTCATCCCGATATGGTTTGGCCATGGCCCCGTACATTTCAATCACATGACCCGATGGACTGGATAATGCCATTGGGCAGGTTTAATAAAGAGAGATGGTGCAAAGACTGGCAGGATCTCTTTGACACCCACAATCTGAAACATAATTACAGAGAGATCAGGAAGATAGTAATTTCCAATGAAAAAGATGGCGCTTTTGCTGTGGTAGATATTGATACTCTCTGGATTGACAAAAATAATAATGAAAATCACTGGAAAGGCCGGGTATGCAAAGTTTACTCAAGGATCGGACCAGAATGGAAAATGACTATGCATACAGGTGTTTTAACATATTGATACTCCNGCATATTCNCGTTAGTAAAATGAGTTGAGATAAATTTCTTCCCTGATCGCAAATATTAAATCTGCATTTAAAATATCTAACCGGACCTGCGAGGAGCGAGCATGCGAGCGACGAAGCAATCTCACTTAATATTTACAAAATATTTCAAGAAATAATTTGTATAACTAAATTATTCGTTATAAATTTGAAATATGAACCAGGTCTGCGATTATTTACTAACAATTCATTCTTGCTCACTTTGTCTTAAACATATTATAAAGGGAACTTCAGTCCTGTTATTCTGATTCCCTGTCAATCAGTAATAATTTATTTAGTTATGAAATATTTTTGTGTGTTTTTGTTAAGCTTTTCAGTGTCATTATCAGTAATTGCGCAAAATAAACCGGTCAATTACCAGGTTAAAGGTCAGATAGTCGAAAAACTATCGGGTAATGGTGTATCGTTTGCCACGGTGATTATCAAAAACGACAGTATCAAAGTCAAAAAAGCAATGGCCTGCGATGTTTCCGGAAATTTTTCTATNAANCTGAATTCGCCGGTCAGATATACTTTAACNGTTTCCTCTTTAGGATATAAAGAATTCAGCATGGATCTGAATATCTCGGAACTGAAAACCGATCTCGGGAAACTCACAATGGACCAGGGGATAGAATTAAAAGAGGTCACCGTATCGGCACAAAAACCTCTTGTAAAAATGGAACCGGACAAGATAGTCTATAGCATGGAGTCCGATCCTGAATCGCAGACCAACAATGTAATGCAAATGCTCTATAAGATCCCTCTGCTTACAGTGGATGCAGAAGATAATATCACTGTTAACGGAAAGTCCAATTTCAAGATCCTTATAAATGGGAAAAGCTCTTCGATGATGTCATCAAACTTCAAAGATGTACTTAAAAGCCTCCCTGCCAATACAATCAAGGACATTGAAGTAATAACCAATCCTTCATCAAAATATGATGCCGAAGGAGTGGGTGGAATCATCAATATCATAACAACCAGGAAAACCTTAAGCGGGTATAATGGCAGTGTAAGTACAGGGGTGGATGCCAGGGGAAGTCTGAACTGGAGTGGTTACCTTGCCACGAAAATTAAAAAGTTCAGTTTCTCGGCACGTTACTACGGTAGCCAGTTTATACAACCCGAATCGAATACCAGCAGTTCGAGTGAATATTTTAATAATACCGATTACCATTACTCAACCTCGAAAGGGAACAGCTCTTATAAAGGATTGTCTAATGGATTTTCGGGAGAAGCAAGCTATGACATTGATACACTTAACCTTCTGAGCCTCTCCTTCTGGGGATACCAGGGCTCTTATAAAAATAACGGATCGAGTGAAACTGAATATCTGAACACTGCTTATGATATCACCCGGATGTANACCAATTACAGNAGCAGTAAAAACAGCTTTGGCTCACTCTCGGGAAACATCGATTATCAGAAGACTTATAAAAAGCCCGACAAATCACTAACNTTTTCCTACAAACTCGATAACAATCCAACGACCACAAAAAATATCACCAACATTGACGGAATTGTTAACTATCCCTCCTATCACCAGACATCNNAAAANGATGCTGTTGGTCGTGAGCAGACCTTCCAGGCAGATTACTACGATCCCCTGACGCAGATGCATCAGATAGAAGGCGGATTGAAATTCATTTTAAGGCAGAATAAAAGCACCNCAGAAACTTTCCGCAACGATACAATAAGGCTGACCAANGAGAATAATCTTGATTATGATCAATATATACTGGGTGCGTATGCAGGTTATGTTTTCAAATGGAAAAAGCTAAGCACAAAGACCGGCTTGCGCCTCGAACGGACATGGAACGACGGTACATCTAAAACATCTGTCGGCAACACTGATTTTACCAACCGTCTTTTTAACCTGGTGCCGTATATTACAATTTCATTAATGCCAAAACCGGGGAAAACCATAAAATTATCATATACCCAGCGTCTTTCACGTCCGGGTATCTGGTATCTGAATCCGTATGTCGACAATACCGATTCCCTGAATATAAATTACGGAAATCCATTGTTAAAAGCGGAAGTGTCACATTCATTTGAATTAGGGTATACCCATTTCACTCCTAAATTCAATTTCTCTCTTACCTCATCTTCCTCCTTTATGAATAATGCCATCGAGAGTATCTCAAAAGTTGAGACGAACGGGGCTACTGTAACAACTTATGAGAATATCGGTAAGGATCAGAACTACGGCTTAAACCTTTATCTTGCGTACCGTCCTACCAATAAAATAAGCATATTTTTCAACGGTGGCGGCAATTACAGCAAACTGGAAGCGAACAATGGTTATGCTATTAAGAACGAAGGGTTTAGCTACAGGGGATTCATGGGTGGACGATGGACGCTATGGAAAGATGGTTCAGTAAACACCAACTTTGGAGTGTTTTCATCCAGCATACAGCTACAGGGAAGGGGTTCTTCCTATTATTATACAAGTTTTGGTGTGTCGCAATACCTGCTGAAACGCAAACTGATGATCAGTGTATCAACAACTGATCCGTTCTGGTATCAGAAAAAATATACAAGTGAATCGAGCGACATNACCTTTTCTTCAAATAGTAAATATTCCTATCGTGCGCGAAACGTTCGTTTCAATCTGACATACAATTTCGGAAAAATGGATACCCAGGTGAAAAAGGCCCGACGCGGAATCCAGAACGATGACTTGAAAAACAACTCTGCCAGCCAGGGAGGAGCAGTGCAACAATAGAAAGATCTTTTCATATATTAAGACAGGCTCTCCTTTTCTGTAATATCTCATATAGAAATTATGATTTTAATGTTTATCTTTAAATTTATAATTCTTTTGCAATCGAACACTTAAGTTTAAAGTGATGAACCAGACTTTGAAATCGTTTTTAATCCTTGCGTCACTCCTTCTGATGGCCCAATGTAAAAAAGATGGACCGGAGACAGTAAATATCACTGACAATAATTTTTTGAAGGTTCTTATTCAAAAAGGAATTGATACAAACGGCGATGGCAGTATAAATTCTTCGGAAGCTGCAGTAGTCAGGTCGCTGGATGTCAGTCTTGAAGAGATCTCAGACATGACAGGTATTGAATCATTTATCAACCTTGATACATTGAAATGTTATTGTAACACTCTCACTTCTATTGATGTTTCCGGTATTAAAGGATTGGTATATCTCGATTGCAGACAGAATAACTTAAAAACACTGGACATTTCAAACAACCTTAAACTGACTTCATTAAACTTTGGTACAAATCAAATAGAAGAACTGGATCTGTCAAAGAATACAGCGCTTAAAGAACTTACCTGCTGGCAGAACAAGCTAACTTATCTTAATGTCTCAAAAAATCTTCTTCTTAATACATTTTATTGTTCACAAAATGAAATAACCAGCCTCGATGTCTCAAAGAACACAGCTTTAATAACTCTTGACTGCAGTAACAACCTGTTAACCAACCTTGATGTTTCAGGCAACATTGCGTTGAAAACGCTGTGGTGTGGTAACAACAGTTTACCCAGGCTCGATCTTTCAGCCTGTGTTGCCTTAACGGAATTAGGGATGAGAACAAACTGGCCATTGACAAGTCTCGATCTTTCTAAAAACCTTAACCTGGAAAGAATAGATTGCGGAACGACCATGGTAAGTACTTTGGATCTTTCAGGTCACACTGCATTAAAAGAGCTGGATTGTTCCGGAAGCGGATTTCTGGAAACTTTAAATCTTTCAGGTGATGCTGTACTTGAACGTTTAAATTGTTCCGGTAACAAGCTATCAGNTTTGGATGTATCAGGCTGTCCTGAACTAACATATTTATTATGCAGCGGGAACAGGTTAATAAGCCTTGATTTGCACCAGAACACCTTATTATTCGACCTCGAATGTTCATTCAACCGTTTTTCGGAAATAGATATATCAAAGAATATCGCATTGGTCGCTATTTATTGTTCCAATAATTTGTTAACTACTCTCGATGTTTCGCATAACACTGAACTTGGAGGTTTGTATTGCGGTGAAAATGAGCTCACCAGGCTCGATCTAAGCAATAACCTGCACCTGAATAATCTGTTTATAAATAAGATGCCCTCTCTTTACAAGGTTTGTGTATGGGTTTTGCCTTTCCCTTCATCAGGCATTACAGTAGATTCATCTGATAGTCCAAATGTATATTATTCGACTGATTGCAGCATATAGTACATATTGAAAAGAACACAAAACAATCTATGAGCTCAATAAAGAAAATATTCCTGTTTGTGGCCGCTCTTGTATTGCTTGGTCAGTGTACAAAAAAAGATGACCCCTGGGTTAAGATCACTGATACCAATTTTCTGAATGCTCTGATTCAATTGGGATTTGATATTGACGGTGACGGAAAGATCAGTTATGCCGAAGCTGTGGATGTAAAATACCTGAATGTGAGTGATAAGAATCTACTTAATATAAAAGGCATTGAATCGTTTGTCAATCTGGAGATACTTGAATGTGCAAATAACGGCTTACAGGTGCTGGATGTTTCGGACAACATTGCTTTAACTGAATTGAATTGCAATGGTAATAATCTGACAAATCTGGATATTTCTCATAATTTAAACCTTAAAATTTTAAATTGCGGCTGGAATAATTTGTCCACCCTCGATCTTTCTAAAAACACTGCTCTGCAGGAACTGCTTTGTACCTTTGATGGGTTAGGAACACTCGACCTTTCACATAATGCTGCATTAAAAAAGTTAACGTGCAATTATGTCTCGCTTTACACTCTTGATTTATCAGCCAATGTTGCTTTAAACGACCTGTCGTGCGATTANAATAATCTCACCAGTCTCGATATCTCACATAATCCGGCTCTGGAANGATTGATTTGCTTTGAAAATAAACTTACAGGTTTGGATCTTTCAAAAAATATTGCCTTGAAAGGTTTGATGGTCAGCGATAATCCAATCACTTCACTGGATCTTTCATCGAATGTAAATCTCGATTGGCTGACCTGCGAAAGAACTCAATTAACCAATCTGGATCTTTCAAAAAACCGGCTTATGTCAGGTCTGAATTGTTCGGAAAACTTTCTTACCAGTCTGGATGTTTCAGAAAATCCTTTTCTTGAAAGCATATACTGCAGCTCGAACAATCTTACCAGTCTGGATATCAGTCATAATAGGTATCTAAAAGCGATCTCCTTAAAAAATATGCCATCTCTATCTAAGGTTTGTCTGTGGATCATGCCGTTCCCTGCATCAATTTATGTTGTAGAGACCTCAGGCAGTCCGAATATATATTATTCAGCCGATTGCAGCAAATAATCCGGACAATGGCGGACACAGCATCAGAATTAAAAAAGCTTTCATTTTCACTTGGTGCTGAAAAATGTGGAATAGCCTCTGTCGGTAGATTTAAGGAGGCACCCGAAGGTTTTCATCCGACTGATATCTATCATAAATGCAAATCGGTCATTGTGTTTCTCATACAGATGCCAACTGAAATAATTCTGGCATCAAATCCGGTTCCTTATTCTCATTCCGCTTATCTTATATACTCAAAGCTCGACAGGCTGGGACTTGAATTCAGCAAGGCAATTCAGAAAAATGGGAAGCATGCAGTTCCGGTACCTTCGGATGTACCCTACATATATTGGGATAGTGTAAATTACCATGGAATGGGGATTCTTTCTCTCCGGCATGCAGGATATATGGCAGGTCTTGGTTTTCTTGGAAGAAATAATCTGCTGATTAATCCCGAACTTGGTAATATGGTATATATCGGTGCCATTCTCACGGATATTGAACTTGAATCTGATCCTGTAGTTTCAAGCCTTAAATGTCCCTCAAAATGCAGGATATGTCTCGATAATTGCCCTCCCAAAGCTCTGGATGGTACCACCGTTAATCAAAAATTATGCAGGCAATTCTCCGGCAGTAACAATGCCAGGGGATTTGATATCTACAGTTGCAATGTCTGTAGAAAAGTGTGTATATTCAGGTCAGGGATCTCATAAAAACCAATCGCTCAGACTTATTCTAATAAACACTGTATTGAGAGTTTTATACGCGTTGTGATTATGACCTTACTAAACAATTTGTAAAATATATTTACACAAAACTGTAAAATATATTTACCGGGATTAAATANATTATCTCTTTAAATAACTCTATATCATNTATATAAAAAATTGGCACATAATTAGGAGCATAATATGTGTTCAATATAAATAAAACATGAAATTAAAGAATCTGCAGTTTACACTACGGAATTTCAGGAACAGGAAACTTTTTACAATTGTCAACCTGGTTGGTCTTACAATCGGAATAGTTGCTGCCAGCCTGATATTCATCTATATAAACTATGAGCTTGGTTTTGACCGTTTTCATAAAAACTCCGACAGAATATTCAGAGTTTACAGCACTTTTACTATGGGGGGAGTTGATGGAGCATGGGTTCAGACTCCGAATCCACTGGGCCCCTTTCTCCAGAATAAATTTCCAGAAATAGAAAAGACCGTCAGGATTACCAGGTTATCGAAAGGATTGGTTTCGTCAGGCGATAAAAATTTTTATGAAGACAGAATAGTACTGGTTGATTCCTCGATTTTTGATGTATTTACTTTCCCGATGATTACCGGCAATCAGGATATGGTTCTTGCTCAACCAAATGGTGTGGTTATATCAGAAGCCACGGCCGAGAAATACTTTGGGAAAGCCGACCCGGTTGGAAAGATCATAAGTTACAACCGGTCTGTGAACCTGACGATAACCGGCATTATGAAAAACATTCCCGGGAATACTCATCTGCAATTCGATATGATGATTCCAATGTCGGCTGCAAAAACGTTTTTTGGAAATGACTTTCTGATAAACCCAATGAATACTGTAACTAATCTTTATCTGCTTACAAATAAGGCCATAAGCTTTGAAAGTCTGGAAAAATCAGTTAGCCGGTCTACAAAGGAATACGACGGAGGAGGCGATTTTGGTGATAATAAACTCTATCATGTCCAACCTTTAAACTCAATACATCTTCATTCCAGCATGGGTGGAGAATTTGCTCCGAACAGTGATATAAAAAGCATCTATATATTAAGTACCATCGCATTATTGATACTCACAATTGCGTGTATCAATTACATAAATCTTTCATTCTCAATCAATAATCGCCGGACTACTGAACTTGGCATGCGTAAGATAATGGGCGCCAGCAGAAAACAACTCATTTTCCTGTACCTATCAGATGCTTCAGTTCTGGTTGGAATTTCAGTAATAATCTCTGCCTTGATAATCAGTGACCAGCTACCATGGTACTCCAGGCTTGTTGGTGCCGATCTGTCAGATTACTATTCTTTTAAGAGTTTAGCTCCATCATTGGCAATTCTATTCCTTCTGATCACAATTATAACAGGACTTGCCTCCGGGTGGATATCTTCCCGGATTAATCCAATGGATACTTTTAAAAAACCATTTGCTGAAACAAAAAAACATATCGGGACACAGGGAATACTGGTTCTGTTTCAGTTTGCTATATCCATTATACTAATCTCTTCTTCACTTTTTGTATACCGGCAAATGAGGTTTATCGAGAATAAGAATCTGGGATTCTCAAAAGATCAGTTAATGATCATTCCTCTCAATGACAATATTATGCGTTCTAAAATACCTTCATTCAAGCAGGAACTATCTAATAATCCCAATATACTTTCAGCAGGAGCAACCTCGGATCTGCCAGGAGAAATGAAATGGGTCACTTCTATAGATTACGATGGCAGCAATAAGCAAATATCGGAGACCATGACNTTTCTGGAGATTGATAAAGATTTCTTCAAAACTTATGGAGTTAAACTAAATGAAGGCTATTTACCAGGTGATACTGCCTGCCCATACTCCGGGACACAATACCTATTAAATGAATCTGCAGTTAAAAAGCTTGGCTGGAAAGACCCTTTAGGTAAGAAGTTTTCGTGCCATAACGGAAAGGAAGGATTTGTGACAGGAGTATTCGGGGACTTTCATTTCAAATCATTACGTGAAGAGGTTGAACCATTATTTCTTTACGTACGCGAAAGTGATCCTAAGTANATGGCTGTAAAATTGAATACAACATCTATCACCGGTTCANTGGATTATGTTCAGAAGCTTTGGAATAAAATAGTACCTGATAGTCCATTTGATTTCTTTTTCTACGATAATTTTTATGATCAGCTTTACAGGAAAGAGACATTGTTTGGNAAGGTCATTTTTATATTTTCAACAATCGCAATTCTAATTGCATGTATGGGATTATTTGGTCTGGCGGCATTCTTTTCCGAGAAACGGACTAAAGAGATTGGTATAAGAAAAGTCAATGGTGCCACCATTACCGAAATTATGACCATGTTAAACAAGACTTTTATAAAATGGGTTTTCATTGCCTTTCTTATAGCAACACCATTTGCATGGTACGTGATGCATCGATGGCTGCAGACATTTGCATATAAAACAGAGTTGAGCTGGTGGATATTTTGTCTGGCTGGAATTATTGCACTTGTAATAGCCTTAATAACAGTCAGCTGGCAAAGCTGGAAAGCAGCGACCAGGAACCCGGCGGATGCTTTAAGATATGAATAATGAAATCGGGAAAATCTAAAACATAAAACAATACAAACACATAATTGCCATATATATTGATTTCAGAACAAAAGAATGGGCCTGGCGTCAGTCTGCAAATCCGGGTAACTTTCACCTGAATCGTATAAGGTAATACCTGCCAATCCTGTAGTTCACCGTAATAAATCATCCACTTACCGATAATCTGTTCTATGAATAGTATTGCCTTTGTATTTTTGCTTATGAATCGTAGAAAACCTCTTAAAACTATACAAATGAAAAAGTTTTTATTATCGAGTGTTGCAGTTCTGTTCTCTGTTTCGATATTGGCGCAAAGCAGTGCCAGTCTTAAAATGAACCCCGAGAAAAACAAAGTATACCGGTTTAAGTCTACCTCGGACCAGACCATTTTACAAACTGTAAACGGGAATCAGCAAACCATCGAATCCAAAGTTGATTATGCCCTTTCGTTAAAAATGATCGATGCCACCCCCGATTTTATGATAACAGAAGTCAGGTTCGATACAACGCTGACCAGAACAAACACTATGGGAAAAACGACAATAATAAATTCAGCCAGCGAAGGCGATATCAAATCAGCAGAGATGAGTGATATCATGTCATGTATAATGAACAGGTTGAGCAAGAATGCTCTCTATGTTAAAATGAATTATTCAGGCAAGCCTCTTGAAATTGTCAATTCTAAAATGCTGTCTGATGTGATAATGAAAGATACCGGTTCCATTACCCTTACAGGGATGATGGCCACTGTTGTAAAAAGCCAGATAACAAATATGNTCAGTGAAAAAGCGNTAAAAACAATGATTGAAATGTTTACATATCGTCTGCCGGGCAAACAGGTAGCCACAGGTGAAAGCTGGGATGTAACTGTGAAGATGACTTCCGGAGGAATGATGCTCGATGTAATAACCACCTATCATCTTGACGGAGTAAATGGCAATGCAGCAAGTTTAACAGCCGAATCAAGTATTAAGGCATCAGAGAATGCGGCTCCTATGGAATCGGGCGGTGCTAAAATCACCTATGACGATTTGAAAGGGATGAGCAAATCAACCATGGTGATTGATACCAATACCGGTCTGGTAATTGAAGAAAAAGCAAAAACACATATAGCCGGAAACCTTGGTGTCAGTGTACAGGGGATGAATATGCAGATACCAATGGATATCAATGGTGAATCGAAAGTTATAGCATTGAAATAAATTGATAAGAAAACTAAAATGAGAAGATCTTTATTCTGGTTATTGTTGATAACCTCCTTTACAGTCCAGGCTCAGAACATAAAGGGAAAAGTGTGCTTTGAGAAAGACAGAACACCAGTACAGTTTGCTTCTGTAGGGCTGGTTCAATTGCCTGATTCGTCAATGAATACAGGGGTTATTACATTAACTGATGGTGGCTATTCACTCGAAAAGGTAAAGCCGGGCGAATATTATATAAGGGTAAGTTTCGTGGGTTATAAAACCAATGGGAAACCGGTTACTGTGAAGGAAAGTAGTGGTGAAATTGCAGTCGATACAATATTTTTAGCCGAAACCACAGCAAGCTTAAGTGAAGTAACAGTTGTAGGCGAGCGTCTGAAAGGTAAGGAAATGGTCGATCGTACTGTATATGCTATTCCATCTGTTATTGCCAAATCATCAAATAACGGGTACGATATCTTAAAGAAAATACCACAGGTGAATGTTGATTTTCAAAATAATATAACTCTTAACGGCAGCAGCAATTTTATTATCCAGGTCGATGGAAGACAACGCGACAGGGAATACCTTGCCAAGCTCCTTCCATCTGATATCCAGAGCATTGAAATCATCAGCAATCCTTCAGGTAAATATGAAGGTAATATCGACGGGGTTATAAACATNATACTTAAAAAGGAAGCCCGATATGGGATGAATGGTAATGCCGGTATCAATATNAAACCATTCAACAAGCCCACCACTTCTGCGACAGGAAGTCTCGATTATGCAATGGGCAAAATAACTTTTTATGTTACCGGTTTCACGTTTTCACAACAGCTGAAAATAAGCACAACCAACGAAAGTAATTTCTCAATGATCGACTCCGCAAACAATATGTCAGGAACCGGAAAGATTAAAGTAAGCCAATCGTCGGTCAACACCGGATTCGATTATTACATGAATGATAAAAACAACCTCAGCTTTAATATCAGTTTTAAACCAACTCATCAGGATGTAGATGTGTTTAGTCAAACGTTGCTTCTTAAAAACAATGTTCCACTTAATACAATCTTATCACCAACTAATAACGCTATGAAAAGTAATGAAACTTCGGCATCACTGTTTTACAAAAAGACCTTTAAGAAGCCGGTCCAGGAATTCACAGCCGAAACCAATTACTATACATTTAAATCAACTGAGGCAAATGATTTCACGAATACAAGATACCTGTATAATACCGATGCAATACTCAGCACGTATTCCAGACTTGAAGATAATCTGAATGAACGTAATTATTTTTCCACAAAGCTGAATTACGTACAGCCTCTTGGATTGTCTGCAAAGATTGAAGCAGGATATCAGCTCTATTATCAGCAGATGAGCTATGATTTTAATATCAATAATGATGAAACAGACAATCTGTTTAAGTATACCGAGTTTCGCAATTCAGCATACGGTGGCATTACCTGGAATATGAAAAAATTCGGATTTCAGGCGATGCTCAGGGTTGAAAACAGCCATATTGAGGCTGATTCGGTTACCAGACCCGATTACTCATGCTTTTTACCATCAAGCAATATTCAATATAAGATTTCGGCGTCGCACAACATTAAATTTACCTATAACAGGAGAATTAACCGTCCGGGAATTTACGACATGGATCCATACTGGAAAATAGGTCAGAATTATGATATCACGCAGGGTAATCCGGATCTGAAACCCGATTATCGTGATCGTCTTCAGCTTACCTATACCTGGAACTTCGGAAGTAACTATTTTTCACCATACATATATGATGAGTTTTTCTCCGACAAAATAGGGAGACGATACCTGGTGATCAATTCGCCCATTAACAACACTTTGACCACAATTACAAAACCTTTTAACCTCCTGAGCGGTTATGAGCTTGGTGGTGGTGTCAATACAATGCTATGGTATGTAAATATCAATGCAAGGATTTACAAAGGGCACTACAATGCTTACACAGGGCAATCTATTTCAATACCTGCCAGGGATTATTTCTCGTACAGTATAACCAGTTATGCTTTTTCTAACCTTGACAAAAAGAAGACTGCTACAGCTTTTGTTTTTCTGAGTTACAACGGTGTAAATATCAATGCGCAATCCAAAACATACAGCATTCCTTTTTATGGTGCCGGACTTCAGAAACAGCTCAAGGACCACAGTATAGGCATATTCTGGCTGCTACCATTCTCAAGGGATATAAAATTCAGCAGAACTGAAACCACAACATCTGCATTTAATTCCACGAATATTGTTGGTTTTGATGTTTCAGGATATGTCCAGTTCATGTATTCATACAAGTTCAACAAGGGTAAGAATGTTAAAAAGATCGACCATAAGATCGAGGTGGAGAGTGACAGTAAAAGTCAGGCAATAAAGTAATTGCAGCTGCCTTTAGCAACTTGCATGATATTTTATCAGGCTACTCTGAGGTCAATTCATCTGGTACTGAATTTTTCATAACTTCGTATTCATAAAAATTCAATATCAAAATGAAAGACCAGGCAGAACATTCAGAAAAGAATATCAGACCAGCACTACTTATAATTGATGTACAGAATAAGTACCTGAAAAGCATTTCGCAACGGGATAAAGAACTGGCAACATTCTTTATTAATATTCTAATTGAACTCTTCCGCAAACATGATTTCCCNATAATCAGAATTTATCATTACGATAAAGAAAACGGGTCAATTCCCGGTACTGAAGATTTTGAATATCCATCCTCAATTCTGATTAAACAGGAAGATATTCAGATAGTGAAAACATATTCAGACAGTTTTAATAAAACCAATCTGAAAGATGTTCTTATAAAGAGTGGAAGTAATACTCTATTTNTCTGTGGCTTAAGTGCTGTTGGTTGTGTTCTGGCAACTTTCATCGGTGCCTTTAATAACGATTACAGACCTTTTATAGTNAAGGATGCTATTATGAGTCATAATACTGATTTCACCAGGAATGTGGAAGCTATGTTCGATGCTGTCAGTTATGATGTAGTAAAGCTGATTCTTGAGAATTCCGCAATATGATATTCCNCTGTTAACCAAAAATTTCTTTTAAGGTTATTAAGGTCAGTTTAATCAATACAGAAGGTATTTGATCCTGAACTTTCCTTCCCTGTTAATTGGATTCCGGCTTCAGATTATTCGAAAAAACGATCTGTTGTTATGACAGATTCTCTACTTTATCATTTTTACCGATCAGCCTCACCGCTATTTTACGTGTAAAGTAGTTGGGCTATTTCCCTTTTCGGGTAATACGTTCCAGTTTTTAAGTCTCAGTTGTCAGATTGGTTTAAATCGTTCCCTTGCACTCATAAGCAAGACAAAACACCGACATTTTATTCTAATTTTTCAATAGTATTAACCCTTTAATTTCAAAGAAAAATGGCAAAGTTTATTTCCGTTCTGAACTCTGAATTAAAAAAACCCTATTGGAAAGCTATCCAATGGGATGATTCCCTGGGATCTATTGATTCNAANCCTTTTTATTCATCGGATGCAAGCATGAACCTGAANAAAGATCAGGGAGACAAATTGCTAAAAGAAAAAACCGTGAAAGANATNATAACACAAATTACTGGTACGGCTACGGTTATTCAGCTGGCAAAGGAGACATCCGATTTTATTAAGTTAGCTAAAAACAAACCTTCAAAAACTTTTATTAAAAAATTTATTGTATGAAAAAGCTTTCTATCCCTCCGGTTTTAATACTTCTGGCCCTTGCTTCATGCAGCCACTTTGGTCATCTGACAAGGCGGTACAGTTCAATGGAAATCCATCGAAACAACGATACAATTAAAAAATATATCGCTGTTGATGCATATTCTATTGAAAAAGAACCTGAAACTCAGAAACCAAAAACAATTTTTGATTTATTGCCACAGGGGCAGCAGGCGTTAATAAATGAGATCTCTAAAAAAGAATCCAGTTCAAATGCATTGATTACAGCTATAACCTCAAATCTTACTCAACAGACTAAGAACCTCACTAATGTCTACGACTACTCAAAATGTAATAAAAGAATTATAGTCTCTATCAGGAACAAAGGGCATTCTCCTGCAGACAGAATTCCGAAAATAAATGTTACCCTTGACCTGGGTTCAAAGGTCAGAATTCTGAGTTGCAACAAACTTACTACTGAATATCAGACTTTAGATTTGGGTAAACTTAATTTTAAAACTACCCTTAATTCTGAAATCTCAGGTAATATATCAGCTGACGTGGGAACAGAAGCTGCAATTACCGGACAGGATGCCAGTCTGAAAACATCAGGAAAGTCTAATACAGGGGTAACAGGAAAAATGTCAGCAAACCGTTCTTTTGAAGAGGAGGTATACCTGAAACAGAGAATGGTTGTTCTGAATGCCGCGATAAATAATAATATTTTAACCCTTTACCAGGAAGGTATCAGCGGAATTGATTTAACCGGTAACATCCTGGCTGACATCACAATCGGATTTAACGACTTAAAAGTCTTTCAAACTTTCACATTCAATAACTTAACAAAAGATGGCATACCAAGTGAACCTGATAAGGTAAGTATAAACGAAAAGCTTTTCATTTCACCAAATATTTCAGAGGACGTGTCCTGTAAAATATCTTTTGAAGCTGATTACCGTCATGTAGAAAGGAAACATCGGACTATTTCAGAATCTGATGATAAAGTGAGTTTATACTATGGAGAAGTAAATAACCCGACATCAAATATTATTCTTACTGAATCAGGTTTACAGCCGAAAGTCTGGAAGCTGGCAGAATATGGTGATAATAACAGGAAGCCCCTTCAGCTGACTGACACAACCAAAACAGGAGGTAAAGAATTGTTATTCAGTTCATATGATGAGGCAAACGATTTTGTAAAATGGTTCATCTCTAAATTTGACTATACTAAAAGTGAAATGAGAATATCTGATAAGAAATTACTGATAAGAATGACATCTTCTTTTCTCAAAGAAAAAAGGATAGAGATACTCCCAAACGAATAGAAAATTGTTTATAATGGAGGGTGTCTCAAAAATCCTTATTAACCACAAAGTACGCTAAGTCCCAGCATAAATCTTTATGCCCACACCCTGAGCTTGCCGAAGGGTGTGGTTACTGGATTTCAACTTTTAAGACACCCTCTTTTTGATTTTCAATATATTCTTAAGTTACTTCTTATCATAGACCATGGTTGTAGTTACTTCGGCACCATCCATTCCTGGCCTTGTAGTCACAACAGTGATAGTTTTTGCATCGGTGAGGTTCCATACTTCTGTCGATTTCATTGTACGTGTCTCACCGTTCATATCCATTGTCCGAGAGGTAACTATTGTAAGTGCTTTTCCATCGGCTGACCATGTTGCGACTGATTTGCTTTCGCCTCTTGGGTTAGTATTTACACTCTCCTTACCATCAAGGGTATATTTCATTGTTGTTGTAGTTGTCTCACCATTCTGGTTTGTCCTTGTCCTTT
>JGI20214J51088_10001195_pt1 | contig 17671 bp, 15 predicted proteins | sample WetSurMetagenome_FD_51088 | JGI IMG/M metagenome (IMG submission 51088) | reverse complement strand
TGGCGGAAGTGGCAGAAAAGGGATTTGAAAACGCAGTCCCGTCCGAACCTTTCTTCATGACCGACCCGCTGACCTTTACTCCACAGATTAAGCAACGTCCATTATTAATGGTCAATGCCCGCTGGGATGAAGTTGTACCACGGGCGGCGACCGAAGAATTCTGGGAAGCCTGCGGTAAGCCGCCGATCATGTGGCTGCCGGCCACACACGCTACTATCTGGGCTTTCTATCCGCTGATTAGCCGGAAAATCCGTTTATTTCTGGAAGACAGCTTCCGGAGTTGATAAAGAGAAGACACGCCACTCACAAACGATGAAAACACCCTTCAGGAGAAGGACAGGTTGGGGAGAGGGTTAGGGTGAGGGTGATACGCTGTCATCTTCGGATTCGGCTGGCTCTTCATCGACCGGATCCTCTGCGGCTTCAACGGGAGGTTCTTCAATTTTAAGGCTCTGCATAGCTCTTTCACAAGCCCGGCAAGCGGTTAAAACGGGGAAAAACCGCGCTTGTAATATCAGCTCGCTCAACGGCTTCGTCTCGCCGCAAAACCTGCAAACAAAGTTGACTTCAGGCGGAGCAACCGGTTGGACTCTGGTGGTTTTCTCTTTAGCCATGATTTAATTGCCCTTCCTTTACGATGGAATTTCTGTGCTGCTGGCAGGCTTAGTTACTTCAGCAACGTCCTTTTTGGCCTTTTCTTTTGCGGCATTTCCGGAAGGAATGGTAGCGTTTGATTTATAATCGGTTACATAAAAACCGGAGCCCTTAAATATAATACCGGGTGCACAAAAAACGCGGTGCGCCCGCTTACCGCACTCGGGGCAGGTCACATGATTGCTTTCTTCACTGAAACTTTTTCTTTGCTCGAACTCACGTGAACACTTTTCACATTTATATTGATAGATAGGCAAAGGCTCACCTCCCAGGACCCGAAATACTCGGGGTGCTTCACCAAAAAATTAGCAGCCTCGTTCAAAGACTGCTAATAATATTATATCAGGTTTGAATCATTTAGCAAAACCTCAGTGNNTCTTTTCCAGGCTCCTGACATATTGCTCTTGCAGGTATTGCATAGCCTTTTTGGTATCGCTGGCAACTCTGGGCCNTTCGCAGTGTTCCAAACGGTATTTAAACAGCCAGTAGGTGAACTCTTTCATTTCCGTGAGGCTGATGGTAGGGTTCTGGGGATAGCGCTTCCCGCTGCGAAACTCTTTCAGCAGCTCTGTTTTACTGCGGCCGTAAATACGGCGGAAGACTTCATCGGTCTGGTCGATTTCCTTATAAAAAAGGCCGGAGAGTCTTTCTTTGCGGACTTCGTCCTGTACGGAGAGAAAGAGTGCCTCTTCAACAGTAATGCCGTAGAAGAAATTAAGGTGGCGGCGGTACTTGCTTTCACCGATAAACTTCTGAAACTCTTCCGTAGTAAGGTTGACGGGTGCTTTACCATAAAAAAGCAGGTTTAGCTTTTCATCTTCCGGTATCAGACCGTTCAGTGCCAGGCAAAGGCGTTCGGCAAGGACCAGCCAGTCGAAGGCTTCCCCGGCGATAAGATAACGCAAGGTCCGCCCGTCAACCGTCTCCTCAGCCATATCCCAACGGCCGATGGCTTCGAGGAGTGCCAGATACCAGTGTTTACCGGAGGCTACATCATGGCGGAGCGAACGGATGGTCTCGTTTTCTTCAAATTCGGAAACATTTTGTTCTGCCGTCGTATCAGTCACCTTTATACTCCGGAAATTCAGATTTCAGTTCTTCGTGCAGAGTCAGTACTCCCGTCGTGATGAGTTCGTTAAGTTTTTTCTCGATAGCATCGCCCACCCCGGGGATTTGTCTTGCCCGGCCTTCGCGTACCATGTTCTCCACCGGTTCGGTCATCTGTCCGATCGATTGGACCACCTTAAGATAAGCACGGATTTTAAACCAGTCCTCGCCTTTAAGGCCGAGCATATCGGCTATTTCTTTAAAAACCCGAGCAATTTCAACGTTGGTCATGTGGATATTTCGCCTATCCATCTTATCCGTTTATTCTTACCATAACAGGAATTATATAGTCTTTTATCACTTGTCCATAACTCGCAGCCTTCTAGTTCCGCCACAGCCAGGTATTGCATATCATACGCACGTGGAAGGTCAAGTGCTTTTGCTAATTTCCAGGCCTTTTTTTGGATTTCTAAATCGCTTATTTTACAACTAATGTCGAATTGCTGATATAGTAAAAATGCATTCTCGGCTTGTTCTATTGGTAATTTCCGGAAATACACTTTATTGCGTAATACTGAAGTAACCTCAGCATGAAATAACGGTGCCGAAACGAGTTCCAGTCCATCCCGGCTCCAGTTACTCAATAAATTTAATGCGGCTTTATCATGTTTTTCCGCTAATAACCATGCAAGAAATAGACTGGCATCGATACAAACTACGCCGCTCACTCCAATCGCCCCTTGCGTGCTTCTCTGATTGCGTTACCGGCGTCGATATTGCCGGAATATGCTCGCATTTCTTCATGTAACTGCGTGGCCTTTCGAATAAACTCTTCAACCGGTATTTTCAAAAAGGATTTCCTTTTTTCAGGCTGACAAGTTGGTAAGTCGCTGCGCTTGATGTATAGCTGGTTGCCCAGCTTTTCCGCGGGCAGCTTACCTGACCATATCCATCTACGAATGGTCTCCGCGTTCCGACCGCATTCTTTGGCGGCTTCCCTTACCGTAATTCGTTCTCTTTTAGTCTTAATTACCACTTATTTATCTCCATGAAATATAGTAGTAGTCTACAACTATATAATACTACCAATATTACAAATGTCAAATATCGAATAGAGATTAGATTAGATATTGGTAGCTAGAGATCAGGGACCGGGGGTGGATTCTTAGATTCCCAATCGAGTTGGGAATGACGATAGTGGATCAGCGTTGGCCTCATTCCCGATCCAATCGGGAATCCAGTTTAAAATATGAGCTTAGCGTTACTTCCCGCAGCAGTGCTTATACTTCTTGCCGGACCCGCAGGGACAGGGATCATTACGCCCCGGTTTTTTATTGCCGGTCTGGACCGGCTGTCTATTGATATTTTCCCGTCCGGAAGCCTTCGCCATCGCCGATGGGGCTGGTTTGGCTGCCTGTACCCGGTTGATAGAAACATGATAGATGGTATGAACGATTTCTTCCTTGATGGTATCGAGAAGTACCTGGAATTGCTGGAGGCCTTTGTTTTTATAGACTACAAGAGGATCTCTCTGGAAAGCAGCACCCTCAAAGCCGGCATTCAACCGCATTTCTTCCATGGCTGTCAGGTGTTCAACCCAGAGTTTATCTACAATGCGAAGCATGTTGAGGCTCTCGATGACGCGCAATAGCGGCCAGCCCAGGACCTTGTCGGCATTCTGACTGCCTACAATGCGGCCGGCAACGAGTCCCTTTATTAACTCTCCGTCGATGATCCCGAGTTCCTGCTCTTTTTGTTCATAAGCCTGGTGAGCAGCGGTGACCAACCTGTCAGTAATATCCTGCCGGTTCATTGGTTCAAGAACGGTCTTATTAATATCTAGCGGAACGGGGAAAATAGTTTTCAGGGTTTTTATAAGATCGTCTTCGTCCCGCCGGATACCATGTTCATCGATATGATTGGCTACTTCGGTGCGGATTGCTTCCTCGACCATATCCAGGATGTTGGTTTTCAGGTCAGCCCCGCTCAATATCTTATTACGCTCGGCGAATATTACCTTACGCTGCTCGTTTACCACGTCGTCATATTCGACAAGGTGTTTGCGGATATCGAAGTTATAGCCCTCGACCCGTTTCTGGACATCGGCGATAGTACGGCTGATGATACCCACTTCGATAGGGGTATTTTCGTCCATGCCGAGGGCATTCATCAGACCCTTGATACGGTCGCCGCCGAAGCGTCTCATGATATCGTCTTCCAGGGAAACGAAAAAGCGGGAACTGCCGGGATCGCCCTGGCGTCCGGCACGGCCGCGGAGCTGGTTATCTATACGCCGCGATTCATGACGTTCCGTACCGATGACATGCAGGCCGCCGGCGGCCACAACTTTATTATGACGCTGCTGCCAGTCCTGTAAGGGTTTTTCATCAGTACCATCCGGCTGTTTCCCACCCAGGATAATGTCAACNCCCCGGCCGGCCATATTGGTGGCTATCGTGACGGTACCCGGTTTACCGGCTTCGGCAATGATTTCAGCTTCTTTAGCACTGTTCTCAGGTTTGGCGTTGAGTATTTTATGAGCAACGCCTTTTCTCTTCAGTTTATCGCTTAACAGTTCGGACTTTTCAATAGAGACGGTACCAATCAGGACGGGACGGTCCTGCTTATACATCTCTTCGATTTCCTCTACAACAGCGTTGTATTTGCCGTTTTCAGTCTTATAAATCCGGTCGGTAGAATCTTCCCGGACCATCGGTTTATTAGTGGGGATAACAACCACATCCAGCTTATAGATCTTACCGAACTCTTCGGCTTCAGTTTCCGCCGTGCCGGTCATACCGGCCAGCTTGCCGTACATGCGGAAGTAGTTCTGGAAGGTGATGGTGGCATAGGTCATGCTTTCCCGCTGGACCTTAACGCCTTCCTTGGCCTCGATGGCCTGGTGCAGACCTTCAGAATAGCGGCGGCCGTACATCAGCCGTCCGGTAAATTCATCGACAATGATTACCTCGCCGTCCTTAACGACATAATCTACATCTCTTTTATAGAGGGCAATGGCGGTCATAGTTTTACGGAATATGGTTAAAATGCCATGATTCTCGGCATCAAACATGGCGTCTATACCAATGCCGAGATCACGTGCTAACTTCTCCTGGCCGCGGGCGGTCTCCTTGACTCCATGGGTCTTTTCATAGGCGACATAATCATACTCGGTCTCGAGTTCCTGTTCCGCGTCTTTTTCCTGTGTAGTAGAAGGTTCCTGGGCCATAAGTTTAAATTTCATGCCCCTGACGATACCGTAAATCCTCTTGTAAATATCTCCGGTTTCCTGAGCGGCCCCGCTGATGATCAAAGGCGTACGGGCTTCATCGATAAGCAGGTTGTCTACCTCATCGACAATAGCATAATCCAGGGTGCGCTGGACGGCCAGCGTCAGATCGCTGACCATATTGTCCCGCAGGTAATCGAAACCGAACTCATTGTTGGTGCCATAGGTAATGTCCGTGTGGTATGCCTCACGGCGGGTTATCTTGCGCAGATGCCACTCAGGTTTGTTTTCTTCAACGAAGGCCGGGTCGAATATAAACGAGGGCATGGGGTTGTCCGGAGTCTGGCTAAAGATACAGGAAACGCTCATTCCCAGGGCGTGAAATACCGGCCCCATCCAGTTGGCATGATAGCGTACCAGGTAGTCGTTTACAGTCACCAGGTGACAGCCCCTCCCGGTCAGGGCATTTAGATACAGGGGCAGGGTGGCGGTGAGTGTTTTACCTTCACCGGTCCTCATCTCCGCTATCTTGCCCTGATGCAGGACGATGCCGCCGATGAGCTGGACGTCGAAGTGGACCTGTTTGATAGTCCGGCGGGCGGCTTCTTTAACGGCGGCGAAAGCTTCGGGTAAAAGCTTATCGAGGAACTCGATTTCAGCTTTACGGACTTCCGCGTCTAACCGGGTGATGTCCTTTTCCAGTTCTTTAATACGGAAATCAACAGATTCCTTTTCGTAGTCGGTAGCGGTCCTGGACTGGCCTCTGGCTTCATCAAGCTCTTTACGGATATCTTCCAGGCGGTGCTTTTTATCCGCGGCAGCTTCTGCGATACGGGATTTGAATTCCGCTGTTTTAGCCCGAAGCCGGTCGTCGCTCAACGCCAGGTATTCCGGGGACAGCGCATTAATTTTATCAACGGTTGGCTGCATCCGGTTAACAACTTTTTCGTTGGAGTCGATCCCTAACCACTTAAACATAACTTAAAACTCTCTAAACACCACAAATACTACTAACAATTAGATTTAAGATTGATGATTTAAGAATATTGAATTACATGTAATACTTTTATCAATCCTTCATTTTAATGGGGAACATTTGTAACATTGGTAGTATTTTTATGTGGATTCCCATTTTCATGGGAATGAGGATGGTTGGTTATCATTGACCTCATTCCCGACCTCGATCGGGAATCCATTCCTTATTCTTTATTCCAAATTCATATATTGGTAGTATTATTTATTTTCTTCTTCTATTTTATCGCCGCCGTTCTGGATAAGTTCCCGGGCTGCNGCGGCGTCTTTCTCCCATACCATAACCTTATATTCACCCATGTCGTCTACGGTAAACTGAAAGGCGGAAGGTGCGGCGTTCGATCGAAGCATTGAGGGTATGCCGTAACTCTCCAGCAGGCCTCTGATAATTTCGGCCTGGCCTTCGCCTTTAGCCCGGTATACCTCAACTAACTTTTCTGTCATGCCGGCATCCTGTTATGCCTGTTCGAACATTGCTCCGATAGACTGGCCGGAATGGATCCGCTGGATAGCCTCTCCCAGCAGAGGAGCGATAGGTAAAACTACAATTTTATCCAATTTCTTGCTGCCGTTCACCGGTATGGTATCCGTGACCACCACTTCTTTGACCGGGCTGGCGGCAATGCGTGAAATCGCCGGGCCGGTGAATACCGGATGAGTTGCGCAGGCGTAGACTTCTTTCGCCCCCTCTTCCAGCAGTGTACTTACAGTATTCACTAACGAACCGGCGGTATCTATTTCATCGTCGACAGTAATGGCGATTTTGCCTTTTACATCGCCGATGACATTCAGAGCCTCGGTCTTACCGGTATTGCCTACCCGCCGTTTTTCCATGATTGCTAATGGGGCTTCGAGGCGGCTGGCTACATCACGTGCCCGCTTGGAAATGCCGATATCCGTGGCTACCACAACGAGGTTATCGACCAGACCTTTTTTCCTGAAGTAGTCTTTTAATATGTATTGGGCGGTCAATTCATCGACGGGTATGTTAAAGAACCCCTGTATTTGCCCGGCGTGAAGATCGACGGTGAGGACCCGGTTCGCCCCGGCTACTGTGATTAAGTCAGCTACCAACCGGGCTGTTATTGGCACACGCGGCTGGTCTTTTTTATCGGTACGGGCATAACCATAATAAGGTACCACTGCTGTGATTCTGCCAGCAGAGGCCCTTTTTAGAGCGTCAAGCATAATGAGTAATTCGACAAGACTTTTGTTCACCGGTGAGCATATCGGTTGAATGACAAAAACGTCCCGTTCGCGTACATTTTCCAGTATACGCACAAAAATGTTCTCATTGCTGAACTCAAAGACCTCACACTTACCCAGAGTAATACCCATATAGTCCGTAACAGCTTTGGCCAGACTGGGGTGCGCATTACCAGTGAAGACTTTTAGTTCGTCCATTAATCCTCCCTTTGACAGCCAGTAATTTAGAGCCATGACTTAATTATTATAGCACTATCCCGCGACTGGCTCATGTTTTTTTGGGGTGAATTTAGAGACAGAGGGTCTGATAACTACCTGATACGGTACCTGCTGTTCTGCTGGCGGAAGTAGAGGCCGAAGAGCAGTCCGGCAATTAATCCTCCGAGGTGGGCTTGCCAGGCGACACCGGGGAAAATGATCAGGAACCCGACTATAATGGCGACCCAGAGTGGCACGGGAATAAGGCCGAAGAAATAGACACGGAGTTTGGGCGTTAAGACAACCAGAACTCCGCCAAGGGCATAAATGGCACCGGAGGCGCCGACAACGGCGGTATAGATATCAATAGTGATACCGAGATAAGCGAAGAGAAGAAAGAGAAGATTGCCGGCAATGCCGCCGGCGAAATAGACAATCAGGAACCGGTTGGAACCAAGCAACTGCACCAGAAAAGTCCCGAAGAAGAAAAGTGCCAGCATGTTCGACAGGATATGGAAAATACCGGCGTGAACGAACATGGATGTCAGTATCGACCAGGGCTGCCGGTAAAAAGAGGCCAGCTGCAGGGCCAGACTACTATCCAGGCCGGGTACAACATAGCCGAAAATAAAAACGAGAACGTTTAATCCGATAAGTATCCAGACCGGCGTATTTTCATTTGATTGATAAGAGTAACGCAACGGAATGCCCTCCACTAAACTCTTAATATCATAGCGGTTTAAAGATGACTTTGGCAATTAAAATAGTTTAGTTTTGCCGGAAAGTTGCTTTAATGTTATATTGAGAATGTAATGCTCAAAAGGAGGTGAGAGAGATGATATTAATGCAGCGACAAACCTGAAACTGAGCCGTATCAATTGATGCAGTTCTGCATCGATCATTCTCTCGGAGAACCTCCATTCCGTTAAGACTTGCGTGGCCTTAGCCCGCAGGTGATCGTGCGTTTTTTGAAAGCGATGGCAGGTTTTACCGCCGTCGCTATTTTTTTTATTAGAGGAGAATTTATAAGTGACTACCGATAACCGCCAAATGTGGAAAGACCTCGGTATTAATCTGGAACAGCATGACCTGCTGCTTAATGCCCTGGGACCGATTTTCAAGGAAATATTCCTTTCACAGAAGAACCGTCCCAATATGGGATTTTTTGATTTTGTGGTAGGCGACATCCACGGCATCCGGGTGCNTGAGCTGCGAGAAGCTGCTGCCAACGGCAGCAAGATCGTGGCAACCTATTGTGTCTTCGTTCCGGAGGAGATCGTCATGGCCGCCGGCGGCATACAGGTCGGGCTTTGTGCCGGAGCACAATTTTCCGTGCCGGTAGCGGAAGAGGTACTGCCTCGTAATACCTGTGCCCTCATCAAATCATCATTTGGTTTCAAACTGGGCCGTGTCTGTCCCTATGTACAGGCCAGCCACCTGATAGTAGGTGAGACTACCTGCGACGGTAAAAAGAAGATGTTCGAAATACTCAACAGGTATCAGCCGGTTTATGTCATGGAAGTACCCAATAAGAAAACTGTCCGCAGCCGGGCTCTCTGGCATGATGAAGTAATCGCCTTCAAGGATAAGATCGAGGAGCTGACCGAGAATAAAATAAACGCTGAAAACCTTGGAGAAGCCATCAAGAAGGTGAACGGTCGACGCCGTGCTTTACAGCGTCTCTATAACACGCGTAAAGTAAGGCCGGTGCCTATCAGCGGCAAGGACGCTCAACTGGTGACACAGATATCTTTTTATGATGACGTAACCAGGGACACCCAGCAAATCAATGCTCTCTGTGATGAACTGGAAGCACGCATCGCAAGGAAAGAAGGGGTTGCTCCCGCAAACGCACCCCGTATCCTGATCTCCGGCAGCCCGATGGCGATTCCTAACTGGAAACTGCATCACCTGGTAGAGTCTGCCGGTGCCGTAGTAGTCTGCGAGGAGTCCTGCACCGGGACCCGTTTTTTCAGCGACCTGGTATCGGAAAACGGAAAAACGGTAGAGGAACAATTGAAGAATATTTCCGACCGCTATCTCCAGATACACTGTGCCTGCTTTACTCCCAATGAAGAGCGGCTCGACGACATCGTTCGCCTGGCAAAAGAATACCAGGCTGACGGCGTGATCCACTACAATCTGCAGTTCTGCCACACATATGCTAATGAGGCGGTTACCGTGGAGAAGACCCTGCAGGAGGCCGGAATACCTCTGTTGAGGCTGGAGACCGATTATAGCGATGAGGATTCCGGGCAGCTCAGGACCAGAATAGATGCCTTCCTGGAGATGCTCCGTAAATGATCGCGGCAGGGCTCGATGTTGGCTCTCGTACCATCGCTATAGTGAGTCTGAACGGCAGTGACATGTCTTACCGCGTTGTTGATACCGGCGTAAATCCGTTACAGCGATGCCGGGAATTGCTGGATGGTACGGGCTGCACGAGTCTGGTGGTTACCGGATACGGACGTTATCTGGTTACGGAAAAACTGGGTGGCGAGGCGGTCTCCGAAATCAAGGCTTTCGCGGTGGGAGCCCGCCACCTCTTCCCGGATTGCCGGACCGTGATCGATATCGGAGGTCAGGATTCCAAGGTGATCTTGCTTTCAGAAGATGGTAATGTGCTGAAATTCGAGATGAATGACCGCTGTGCCGCGGGCACCGGCAAGTTTTTAGAGGTGATGGCAAAAACGCTGGAGGTAGACATAGGTGATCTCGGCGGTCTCGCTCTGAGTGCTAGATCATCCGTGCGTATAAATAGCCTTTGCACCGTTTTCGCGGATTCAGAGGTGGTCTCTTTAATTGCGAAAGGCGAAGACTCCGCCGCCATCGCCCTGGGGCTGCATGAGTCCATAGCCTCCAGGATTACTAATATGGTACGGCGGGTTGGCTGCCGCGAAAGGGTAGTATTTGCCGGCGGCGGGGCTCTGAACAGGTGTTTACTTCAATTGCTGGAACACAAGCTCGCGGTTAAGATGACTGTGCCGCCTCAGCCTCAAACAGTTGGAGCTCTGGGGGCAGCTATGATCGCGAGAATAAAGAATGAAGAATACAGAATGGAGAGTTTAAAATAAAGAAATGGTGCAGTACGATCAGAAATATATATAATTGTTATTAAAATACTTACTTAGTCTCTCTCCCCAATGTGGTCGAAGATCCCGTATAAGCGAAGCGAATCGGGAGAGAGAGCAAGAGAGAGGGGAACAATATGGCTGAGAACGAAGCCGTTCACGTATCCGGGGGTACGGTGATATTCCTGGGTTCCGATATCATCGGGCGGGGAGATAACAGACAGCTCGGCAGTTTATTGATGCAGAAGTTTTTACATACTATCGCAGGTATGCACTCCGGTGTGCACGCTATTTTATTGATGAACGACGGGGTGAAACTGGCAGTTCAAGATTCCCATGTCCTGGGCGAACTAAAGCAACTGGAGGACCGGGGCGTCGAGGTACTGGCCTGCGGTACCTGCCTGGCCCGTCTCGAATTAACCGATAAAATCGCCGCCGGAAAAGTATCGAGTATGGACGAGATTACCGGGAAAATGCTGCAGGCGGATAAAGTAATTTCTCTGTAAAAGGAAATGACCGGATACTGAGATTAAACGCTTTTATTAATGGTTCATCATGTTCAAAATCCCTCCTGGCCTCCCTTTGAAAAAGGGAGGGAATTCATATGTCTCCCCTTTCAAAAGGGAAGGAATCCATAATATCTCCTTTTTCAAAAGGGAGGGAATTCATATGTCTCCCCTTTCTAAAGGGAAGGAATTCAGGATATCTCTCCTTTCTAAAGGGAAGGACTTCAGATATCTCCCCCTTTTCTAAAGGGAAGGAATTCAGGATATCTCTCCTTTCTAAAGGGAAGGACTTCAGATATCTCCCCCTTTTCTAAAGGGAAGGAATTCAGGATACCTCCCCCCTTTTCTAAAGGGAAGGAATTCAGGATATCTCCCCCTTTTCTAAAGGGGGATTAAGGGGGATTTTACTGAGATTGTCCGGTTGTTTTTACGTTTGTACTATTTAGTCATGCTGAGGAAAAATTCGTGGAACCTGGTATCCTCTGTTAGCTCAGGGTGAAAGGAAGTGACGAGCATCCGGTCCTGACACGCAGCGACCGGCGTGCCGTCCGGCAGTTTCGCCAGTACCTTGACCGCGTTGCCTACACTCTCAATTATGGGGGCGCGGATGAAAACAGCATGATACGGAGCCTGTCCCAGTATGGGAACAGTCAGCTCAGTTTCGAAACTATCCACCTGCCGGCCGAAGGCGTTGCGGCGAACGTTAATATCCATGACGGCCAGCGTTGTCATCCCATTATTAACAACCTGACGAGCCAGGCAGATCATGCCTGCACAGGTACCCCAGATAGGAAGGCCACTTTGTGCCTTGACTTTCAAAGGCTGGAATAGACCGAAGTCGTGCATTATTTTTAAAATACTGGTGCTCTCGCCGCCCGGGATTATCAGGCCGTTCAGACCTTCAAGCTCAGATGGTAAGCGGACTTCAGATGTCGACACCCCCAGTTTGTGCAGGATATGGGTATGTTCGATAAAGGCTCCCTGTAAAGCTAACACACCGATTTTCATAACAGCGGCAAACACCTTTCCCTGTGAACCGGACAATCCATGATGGTGCATTCCTCAGTAAGAAATTATTACGCAATTGCGATTCACTATTACTATTTTATCAAAAAGGCTTAAATCCGGACAAATAATTAATTGACTGGTATCCGATTAAAATGTATATTTGATATAAGGTTTATAGGACGTGAAACCTCGTGTTAAAGTACGAGGCGAACTCACGAAAGGGGGAGACCGTGCGCAGGGTTATTTTGATAATAGCTCTAGTATCATCATTAGCTCTATTCACATTCGGATGTTCGAATACCAGTATCTTTACCAGTTCCACTGATGCCAGTGCGAAGATATTGAGGCAAACCAGGCTCGGTACAGAATATCAGTTATTCCAGCTCGAAATCGCACTTCCGGCAAACAGCGACATGCCGATTATTCTGGAACTGGAGAACGGCGATAAAGTGGACGGGTATTTTTATGTCGAAAAGGGCGCCGATAATATTACTTTTGATATTAAGGCACTGACAACGATATATACATCCGTTTTGTCAACGCTGCCCGCCGATACACCGGTCTCCGACCGTTTTTCTTTTACGGCCAGTACTGCGATGGGGAAGTCTTATATTCTGACCTTGAGCAATACCGGCGATGCTAAATCAACTGTTTACTTCGAGGTGATCTATCCGGGAGATAGTCCCGTTTTCACACCGCTAAAGAAATAAAATCCCTCTTAATCTCCCTTTTCTAAAGGGAGAAATTTCCCCCTTCTTAAAGGGGGACTGAGGGGAATTTTAGATTTGAATTTTGAGTTTTCGTCTAGATATCGATCCCCGGAACCGGGAACCGTTTACCGATCTCGATTACCTCAGCATGGACCGCCTGGCGGACTTCATCATCATTAATGTTATTGAGGACTTTCACGATCAGGGCAGCGACGTTTTTAATCTCTTCCGTCCTGAAGCCGCGTGTGGTGACTGCCGGAGTCCCGAAACGAATACCGGTGGCATGAAGGCGTGAGGCTGTCGCGGCGAAAGGAACGGTATTGCTGTTAGCCACGATACCGGCTGCCTGCAGGGCGTCCTGAGCTTCAGGTCCGCTAATGCCTTTAGCTGCCAGGTCTATCAGGACTATATGATTATCCGTACCGTCGGAAACGATACGCAAGCCGTCCTTACTCAGCTCGTCCGCGAGTACTCGCGCGTTGTCTAATACGGCTTGTTGATAGTCTACAAACTCCGGTTGTAAAGCCTCGTAAAAGGTGACCGCCTTGGCGGCGATGGAATGCATCAGGGGACCGCCCTGGAGGCGTGGAAACACCGCTTTATCGATTGCTGCGGCCAGCTCCCGGCGGCACATGATGAAACCGCCGCGGGTACCCCTGAGGGTCTTGTGTGTTGTCGAGGTGACGATATCTGCATAAGGCACCGGGCTGGGATGCAAGCCGGCGGCGACCAGACCGGCGATATGGGCGATATCTACCATAAGTTTGGCTCCGACGCCATCAGCGATGAAGCGGAAACGTTCGAAGTCGATGATCCTGGGATAAGCACTGGCGCCTGTCACGATTAATTTAGGTTTGTGGATGGCTGCGAGTTTTTCCAGTTCCGCGTAATCGATGCGTTCCGTCTCATGGTTCAAACCGTAGGGTATTGAGTTAAAATATTTGCCGGAGAAAGTAGCTTTGTCTCCATGCGTAAGATGTCCGCCATGCGTCAGATTAAGTCCCATAATGGTATCGCCGTGTTCCAGGATGGCATAATAGGCTGCCATATTGGCTTGAGCGCCGCTGTGAGGCTGCACATTGACATGATCGGCGCGGAACAGTTCTTTAGCGCGCTGAATAGCCAGGTTCTCGATGACGTCCATATTTTCACAGCCGCCGTAGTGGCGGGCTCCCGGGTAACCTTCCGCATACTTGCTGGTCAGGAAGGAACCCTGAGCTTCCAGTACGGCTTTACTGGCATAATTTTCTGAGGCAATGAGATTAATCGTTTCTTTCTGCCGTTTGGCTTCCAGGGCTATCGCCTGGCTGATTTCCGGATCTATATCACGCAAAGAACTCATATTGCCTCCTTGGCAAATACAAATGTAAACGAGAGATACATAAAATCCCACTCAATCTCCCTTTAAAAAGGGAGAAATCAGAATCTCCCCCTTTATCAAAGGGGGACAAAGGGGGATTTTAATTATTAACTGTATTTACATTTACAGGGGACGCCGCCGTAACCAACTCTTGCTATGTTAGTGTATTCCGTATAGAATAAGGGTACCAAAAATGAGTATTGCGCAGCAACTTTATCACCTCCAGGAACTGGATATTGAGATTGAGACTGACCGGCAGTCTTTACAGCTCATGAAAAGCCAGCTTGGCGAGAGCGCCATCTTCGTGAAGGCTCGGGCTGATTTGGCTGCAGAACAAAAACGGATTGCAGACCTTAAAAAACAACAGCAGACTTTCGAATGGGAGGCGGACGATATTACCGCCAAACTTAAAAAATCGGAAGAAGAGCTGTACAGCGGCCGTATCAGAAATCCTAAAGAACTTTCCAGTCTACAGCAGGATATCACGATGCTGAAGACGAACCGCAGCAAGATCGATGATAAAGATCTGGAGCTGATGGAAAGCCTGGAAAACAGCAACACAAAACATTCGGGTCTCAGCGAGCAGTTCAAAAAAGTAGAAGCCCAATGGAAGATAGACCAGCAGCAGCTAACTGCTGATATCGAAAAGACAGGAGCGAAACTGGTAAAATGCGAAGAGGAGCGGCAGTCACTGATAAGCATCCTTGGCGCAAACACAATCGCTCTTTATGAAGACCTCAAGAAGAAAAGAAAAACAGCCGTTGCCCGTGTCACACAGGGGACCTGCTCCGGCTGCCGTATTCAACTCCCCATCACCGATTTACAGCGCGTCCGCAGCGGCAGCGTGGTACAGTGCAGCTCCTGCGGGCGGATACTGTATCTGGCATAACCCGACAAATTTAATTCCAAAACCCCGAATTTAGAAAGACCTAAGAAGTATCAACCATATTCAAATTTTCATCTATTAGTTCTTGAAATCACTTCCGATATAATCTACGTATGAATTTAAAAACAGAAGGGCAATCCCCCGTGTCTGCCCAATCCTGAGTTAGGAGAAAACCTATGACAAATAAAATACCATATCTCCGGCTCGGCAATCGGAAAATGCCGGAAGCTAATATAATTATACCACCAATTCTGAATATAAAATTCTTCAATCAATGATAAATGTTATATGATAAAAATTGCTTTTCCTGGATGATTCCCGCTCGGAGGCGGGAATGAGAAGAATCGGATTCCGGATTAAAAACTGGAATGACACCTGGCAATTTGCAGGCCCGGGAATATTTTCATTTTTTATCTTTGAGATTTGATCTTTGAACTAGTACAATACGCATATAGAATATATAATGCCAACAATCGGGAGGAATACTGTGGACCATTTTATTAATTTTAAGGATATCAGTGCGGAATATCTGGAAAGTATTATTGAGAAAGCTTTGGAGATAAAGAAAAACCCGGAGCAATATACTAAAACACTAGCGGGGAAGAAGCTGTACATGCTATTCCAGAAAACCTCTACCCGGACCGCCCTTTCTTTCGCCTTCGGAATGACCGGTCTGGGCGGGGAGTATTTTATGCAGAAATGGGANGANAGCAATTTTGCGGTCGGCGATATCCAGGACGAGGTGAGGTATGTTTCCCGCAATGTCGATATCATCATGGCCAGGCTGAAGAAGAACGAGGATATCAATCTTATGGCCAAGTATACCACCGTGCCGGTGATTAACGGCTGCTGCAATAAGTATCACCCATGTCAGGCAATAGCGGACTTGATGACCATGCGGGAGATCTTCGGCAGCCTCAACAACGTGAAAGCTCTATACGTTGGCGTGGCGAACAATGTTTTGAACTCTTTAATGGAATCGCTGCCCCGGTTAGGCGGTGAGCTGCTGGCGGTGACACCGGNAATAAATGAAGCATCCATCGATCACGAGCTCTACCGTTCGGCGCAGAAGACCAGTAAGTTCCGGGATATCGGCGGCGGCAACCCTTCGATCCATGATCTGAGGGATGCTATTAAAGATGCGAATGTAGTATATACCGATACCTGGATAGATATGGAGTTCATCAATGACAAGGCCTTCGAAGAGCAGAAGAACGAACGAGTCGATAAGATGATCCCCTTCCAGGTGAACAGTCAGTTACTGAAAGGCAGTAAGGCTATCGTGATGCACGACATGCCGATCCATGCTGAATACGAGATCAGCCGCGAGATGGTTGAAGCCCATATCGGCACTATCCTGCAGCAGGCAGAGAACCGGAAGTGGGCTCAGATGGCAATCCTGATGAAGCTGCTGGGGGTCGGGTAAGAGCCGTATGAACACAACTATTAATGGTGGTTTTCTGGCGCGTCCGGCTGCCGAAGCGGATTTTCCTGCCCTGGCCGAGACATTTAACGCTTATGCCGGTGCGGCCGGGATAAATATGGTATCGGTTTCATTACTTCTCCGTCCGCTCCTGATCAGTGATTTCGATATCAACAACGACTCGAAGGTAATCATGTCGCCTGATGGGCGTATTGCAGGCTTTGCTCTTCTGGAAAATACGCTTATCCCACCTGTGTTTCCGACGATACGAGGCTGCGTGCATCCGGATTTTGAAAACCGGGGTATCGGTTCTTATTTGCTGGACTGGGCTCAAGAACGGGCAGAGTTATTTAACGAAAGGGTACCTGAGGGGATCAGAATCGCTTTGCGGTGTTATTGCTCCGATTTTCACCGGCAGTCCAGGAGGCTGCTCGCAGATAACAGATACCGGGCCGTACGCTCTTACAAAAATTTGAGGACCGATGTTACTCACGGCTCTCCGGCACCGGAATGGACCGAAGGAATAAAGCTGTTAACATTCAAGGAGCATCCTGATCTGCGGGCCGTCTGGTGTACAATTGACGAAGCTTTCCGCGACCAGTGGGGTTATGTCCCCCAGGATGAAAAGGCGGGTTTACAGCAGTGGCAGCGCGGATTTATTAATAATGATCAGTTCAATCCGTCTCTGTGGTTTATGCTGATGGAAGGTAAAGAAGTCGTGGCAGCGGCTCTATGCAGCGAGGATGAAGGTGGTGAACCGGACACGGGTTATGTGACCATGTTGGGAGTGAAGAAGCTCTGGCGCCGCAAGAGTCTGGCTTTGAATCTATTGTATCAAATATTCAATGATTTCCATGCTCGCGGGAAAAAATATGTAAGACTTACTGCAGACAGTGCGGGGATGTCCAGTCTTTATGATAGAGCAGGTCTGGTCCCCATCCTGACGTGGGTATTGTACGAAAAACAACTCCGTGGCGGCATAGAACCTGCTGCCGTACCCGCAGCGAAATCCAGCTTGATACCGGCCAGTGCAGCCGGTATTGCTCAGGCAGTGAAAATAGACCCGGTACTAAACGCGGTACCGACTCCGGCAACCGGCAAGAAAAACATGGAAGTTGAATACATCGAGACTGGCATCAAGGAACTGGATACCATCAAACCCCTGTGGGAAAAGCTTAACGAATATCACAGACGGCTTACAAAGCATTTTGCCGCAGAAATCGCACAGCATATCTTCGAAGAAAGAAAAAAGGCGTTCGAGAGCCCGTTGAAAAAGCAACACCACATCAGCCTGGCTAGGGATAAAGCGACGGATATCGTTATCGGATATTGTGTCAGTTC
>JGI20214J51088_10001193_pt1 | contig 17711 bp, 14 predicted proteins | sample WetSurMetagenome_FD_51088 | JGI IMG/M metagenome (IMG submission 51088) | reverse complement strand
TGCTGAAGCAAAAAAAGCTATTGAAGAGTTAAATGGTGCTGAAGTTAGCGGTAGAAACATTATCGTTAATGAGTCCATCGAAAGAACTGACAGAAGAAGTAATTTCAGAGGTGGAGATAACAACGACCGCAGAGGCGGAAGTGGTAGTGGTGGTGGAAACAGAAGAGATAACTACAGATAGGTANACAAAANTTCTAAAACTATGAAAGGTACTGTTAAATGGTATGACAGAGTAAAAGGTTATGGATTCCTTCAGACAGAAGATGACAAGGATATCTTTATCCACCGTTCAGGTTTAGAAGTTTCCCATACCGAACTTGAGGCAGGTCAGGCAGTTGAGTTTGAAATTGAGCAGAGAGAAAAAGGCCCTGTTGCCATTAAAGTTAAAAAAGTAGATTAATCTTACTTAAATTAATACCAATGAGGCTGTCACAGTAATGTACAGCCTCTTTTTTTATCAGTATTATACACCTTTATCTTTCTTACTTTGATCCTCAACTCTTTATTCAGATCCTTTTGGTAATGATTCAGGGAGTGTTGAAAAATATTATACCAGCTTCCAGCCCTGACGATATTCGTAGTGCAAAAGCTTGGCAGCAGCTCCGTCAGTATCATCAATAAACGTTTCAGTCTCTGGATTCCATTTAACGGTTCTTTTCAGCTCGCAGGCGATATTTCCCAATGAGCATACAGTACAACTGCTGTGACCGATTTCAACGGGAACAACAGGATCTTTTCTTGAGCGGACAGATTCAATGAAGTTCACCTGGTGAGGAATCTTTGTTTCATAAGGCCCTTCACTTTCAGCACTTTTTGGAGGAATAAATTTTGGATCTGAACCATTGAAGAATCCACGGGCTACTTCAATCCATCCTTTCTCTCCCCAGAACTTAACCCCCTTAGTTAGTTTTTCATCCCATGGTTCGGAGGTCATAATTACACCATTTGCATACTTAAACGACATGAATTCAGTTCCATCCCCTATTGGTGATGCCTCAACCGGTCCATTCCTGTCCATTCCAAGTCCCCATTGTGCTATATCAAACATATGAGCTCCCCAGTCAGTTGTGAATCCGCCACCCATCTCCTTGTACCAGCGCCATGCGCCCCATATCTTCTCATCTTCAACAGGATCAAGCGATATAGGAGGATCAAGCTGATTATTGAAATGTATCGGCAATGGCAGAGAACCCAGCCACATGTCCCAGTTAAGATCGGCAGGTAATGGTTCTTCCGGAAGATCATAAGGTTTTGGAGGAGCACCAACATAAGCGTTAACCAGGGCTATTTTACCCAGTGCACCTGTCTGTACAAGATTTACGGCATGCTGGAAACCAGGATCAGAACGCTGCTGACTTCCAATTGCGAGGATCCTGTTATTCTCCCGGACAGCTTTCTTTAATTTCTGACCCTCCTTAATTGTGAAAGTCATAGGTTTTTCAAGGTAAATATCTTTACCTGCCCTGCAGGCAGCAATAGCTATCCTGGCATGAGAATGGTCGGGAACAGCAATAACAACAGCATTTATGTCCGTTCTGGCTAAAAGATCCTCGAATTTCTCATATGTGTCAATCTTAGCTTTTTTACCGGCTTTTGCATAGAATTCAGTCACTCTTTTTTCAAAACGCTTCCTCTTGATACCATATACATCACACCCGGCGACAACACTAACTCCGGGAATCTGGATGAATCCGTTCAGAAGGAACATCGACTGACGACCCATACCAATGAATCCAATCCGTATATCTCCACTGACCCCGGTTGCTTTACAACCGGTGATACCGGGAAGAATCATTGCTCCGGCCACACCTGCTACTGTGGAACCAATGAAACGGCGTCTTGACCAAATTGCTTTATTACTTTTCATAATGATGCTTGTTAATTACTTCTATAATGAGTAGTATGTTTCGAATTTCATCAGGCTTAAAATTATAATTTTTTATTCTCAAAGCAGAACTTTTAAATTTAAGGTTCATAGTAATAACTCATTCGGATTATTGTTCTCTGGTTTACCTCCTGAGTCTTTAAAACCTTCCGAATATAGAGTATTTTTCCGTATTACAGAATATGGATGAATAAAGAAATAATCCCGGATTATTTGTCTCCATTTTTCTTTCAAGGTGGAGTACAGGCTGATCTTTTTCCAAATGCAGAAACCTGCTGATCTTTTGAGAAGCATGAATAGCTTTAATCCGCTGATCGCCTCCTTTAATCTCAATACGGTAATGATCTCTCAGTATCTGGAAGAGAGACCTGTTTTCAAACTGCCGTGAGGTGATCCTGGGAAGGTTGATATTTGCCAGATAACTGATATCGTAGAATATGGGGACATTTTCAAGTAGCCTGACACGTTCCATATAAATACATCCTGATTCCTTTTCCAGGTCTGATAGCTGAAACATAAAATCTCCCGGCCATGGCATCAATACCGGTTTCACAATAATCTTTGTTTTCAGATTACGGTCTCCTACTGCAGAAGTTGTTCCCGAAACTGACAGAATGCCTATCTCCCTTGGAAGTCGATAAACAATACTACCTTTCCCCTGATGCTTCCTGATATAACCATCGTTAGCAAGGGTACTCAGTGACTGGCGCACAGTTGGCCGTGTCATGCCATATAAGAGGCATAACTCATTTTCTGATGGCAACAGATCGCCCTCCTTATAAACACCATCCAGTATATGCTTTCTGAGAACCTCATAAAGTCTCCTGTACTGGGGAATGATTTTCGGGCTGACCATTATTTTAATTTAATAGATTCTTTACAACAATTAAAAAGTGCCTAGAGCTGTTTCTCGCATTGTGATCCATTATTTTAACTTTAATCACTCCAAACTTTTGTCACTTCAAACTTTTCTTCGTAAATATATTAATTATTACTTGTAAATACAAGTTAATTAATTTATTTTTGTAACCATTGATTCATAGTAATATCAGAAATAGTTGATTCCCATTTCATTTACTTATAATAACAAGTTAAATATCAGGATAAAGGCTCAATCCGGAATACAGAATGGGAATTAACTTAACTAATAACTCAATAACTTAACAATTAATATAATAATGGCAACAGCTGTAATAATGCCAAAACAGGGTCAGTCGGTCGAGACCTGCATCATAACCAAATGGTTTAAGAAAAAAGGGGAAAACGTTTCTGTCGGCGATATTCTCTTCTCGTATGAAACAGATAAGGCTGCCTTCGATCTGGAATCACCTGCCGATGGTGTCCTGCTGGACCTGTTTTATGCTGAAGGAGCTGAGGTACCTGTCCTTGTAAATGTTGCAGTAATAGGAAAAACCGGAGAGGCAACAGATTCGTTTAATCCTGATCAGTCGGCTCATTCAGCAATACCTATTATTAAATCAACAGAAGTACCTGAAGCTACAGTGGCAGTAAAGAATGAAGAGCCTGTTTATGCAGATAACTTACTATCTAAATCCGACAGCAGGATAAGAATTTCTCCAAGGGCAAAAAAGCTTGCTCAGGATAAGCAAATTAATTATCAATTTATACAGGGATCCGGTCCTAATGGAAGGATCATTACCCGTGATATTGAAAAAATTACTTCAGGATCATCCATTGGTACAGGAATGGCTCAGACATCAGGTGCCGAATACACTGAGCAACCTTTGAGCAATGTACGAAAGTTAATTGCCAGGGCCATGCACGCTTCCTTGCAGAATTCAGCGCAGTTAACTCATCACATGAGTGCGGATGTCCGTTTCCTGCTTGAAGCAAGGAACAAGATCAAAAACAGAATTGCTGCAGGTAAAATTCAACAGGATATCACACTCAATGACATGGTTTGCTTCTGCGTGATAAAAGCCCTGCTGAAATATCCGGCTGCCAACAGCCATTTTCTCAATGAAAGTATAAGAACTTTTAATAAAGTCCACCTGGGAATAGCAGTTGATACTCCCCGCGGACTGATGGTTCCGGCAGTAAAAAACGCAAGTGATATGAACCTTGAAGAATTATCCGGGGAGCTAAAATCAGTTGCTGAAGCGTGTAAAAAGGGAAGTATCAATCCTGAGCTGATTCAGAGTACTTCAGCAACCTTCACTGTTTCAAATTTAGGAAATTATGGGGTGGAGATATTCACCCCGGTCATTAATCTTCCTCAGGCAGGAATACTTGGTGTTTGTACCATAATTAATCGTCCTGCCAACATGGGCAATAACATTTTCGGGTTTGTTCCATATATAGGATTGTCTCTTACCTACGACCACAGGGCAATCGATGGCGGACCTGCAACTATGTTCCTGAGGGAGATTAAGGAGCAGATAGAAGCATTCAGGCTTGTTTAATAAGAAAGGGAGAGTGTGGGAAGGGGAGAATGGGGGATTTAATAAAAAGCAACTATTCACAGCGAAGACTCCGACCGAAATGTCGGTGTAAATACGTAAAAGGGAAAAACTAATTAATATATAATAGCCAGACTGCAAGTTGAGGCAAAGCCGAAATCCCGAAAGCGAAGCGAATCGGGAACCGCACAACTGCACGACCGCAAGACATTAAGACAAAATACCAAACACATGCCAAAGAGTCAAAACATTAATCCAAAGGTTGTACGTAAACCTAAATTCATTGAATTCGGGAAAATTCCTGTTAACCAGTATAACAAAACAATAGACGAAGAAAAAAAGATCTTCAGCAGGGAAGATTTCTTAAGGATATATCACGATATGGTTGTAATCAGGGAATTTGAAACAATGCTCAACCTGATCAAGACAACCAATGAATATAATGGTATTCCCTACAATCATCCCGGACCTGCCCACCTCTCTATAGGACAGGAAGCTGCAGCCGTGGGAATGGCATATACACTTGAAGTTGATGACTACATTTTCGGATCCCACCGCAGTCATGGAGAAATACTGGCAAAAGGATTATCAGCGATACACAGTCTTGATGAAGACACTTTGTATTCCGTCATGAAAAACTATTTCGGCGGCTCCGCATTAAAAGTTGTTGAAAATGGATATCATGGTAACATAAAAGATCTTGCTATCAACTTCTTACTGTATGGAGCATTAACTGAAATATTTGCCCGTGAAAACGGATTCAACAAGGGTCTTGGAGGTTCAATGCATGCCTTTTTTACACCTTTTGGTATCTATCCCAATAATGCAATTGTAGGAGGTTCAGGAGATATATCCGTTGGAGCTGCTCTTTACAAAAAAATCAACCGGAAACCAGGTATTATTGTGTGTAATATCGGAGACGCTTCCATGGGTTGCGGTCCTGTGTGGGAAGGAATCACATTCGCTACAATGGATCAGTATAAGACACTCTGGGATGGAGAATACAAGGGTGGATTACCACTGATATTCAATTTCATGAACAACTTGTATGGGATGGGTGGTCAGACAATGGGTGAGACAATGGGTTATGATATACTGGCCAGGGTCGGGGCAGGTGTTAATCCTGAAATGATGCATGCCGAGCGTGTTGACGGGTATAATCCACTGGCTGTTATAGATGCCTTCAGGCGGAAGAAGCAGATTTTAAAAGAAAAAAAGGGACCTGTTTTACTGGATACCCTCACATACAGAATTAGCGGACACTCTCCTTCCGATGCCTCTTCATACAGATCGAAAGAGGAAATTGAAGCATGGCAGCTGGAAGACTCCATATTATCTTTTGGAAAATCAATTGTGGCCGGTGGAATTTCTGATCAGGATCAGCTTGATGACACAGGACGGGAAATAAAAGAATTATTGTCTCAGATCCTTAAATTAAGTATTGATGATAAAATATCACCCCGGATCAATATGCAAAAAGATCCGGATTGCATTGGCAATATGATGTTTTCAAACGGTTCTGTTGACCGTATGGAGGAGGGTAATCCTGAAGTACTTATTCCAATTGAAGAAAACCCAAGGGTCAAATCTCTTAAGAACAAAGAAAGATTCTATAAGGACAAAGATGGCAAACCAGTTTCAAAAGCCAGGCTCTATCAGTTCCGCGATGGTATATTCGAAGCAGTGATAGATCGTTTTTACAAAGACCCTACTTTAGCCGCCTGGGGTGAAGAAAACCGCGACTGGGGCGGCGCATTTGCAGTATACCGTGGGTTAACGGAGGCACTTCCTTATCACCGGTTATTCAACTCGCCGATATCAGAGGGAGCCATTGTTGGTACAGCTATTGGGTATGGCATGTGCGGAGGACGTGTTATTGCAGAAATTATGTACTGCGACTTCCTGGGCCGTTCAGGTGACGAAGTATTCAACCAGCTTCCTAAATGGCAGGCAATGAGCGGCAATATTATTAAGATGCCCGTAGTCATAAGGGTCTCAGTAGGTTCAAAATATGGAGCACAGCATTCTCAGGACTGGTCATCATTAACAGCACATATCCCCGGATTGAAGGTGGTATTTCCTGCTACTCCTTACGATGCAAAAGGATTGATGAACACGGCTTTGCAGGGAACTGACCCTGTTATCTTTTTCGAAAGTCAGAGAATTTATGATATTGGAGAGATGTTTCACACCGAAGGAGTACCGGAAGGATATTACGAGATTCCTTTTGGCGAACCGGATATTAAAAGAGCCGGAGATGATATCACCATTCTCTCAATCGGGGCAACACTATATCCTGTAATAAAGGTTGCAGATATACTCAAGGAGAAATACGGGCTAAATGCGGAGGTAATTGATGCGCGGTCGCTGGTTCCTTTCAACTATGACTCTGTAATAGAATCTGTAAAGAAAACAGGCAGGATCATTTTAACAAGTGATGCCACATCGCGAGGCTCATTCCTAAAAGAGATGGCTCAGACAGTAACAGAACTTGCATTTGATTATCTTGATGCGCCACCTGTTGTTGTTGGTTCGAGAAACTGGATAACCCCGGCTTATGAAATGGAAGAATATTTCTTCCCTCAGCCCGACTGGATACTGGATGCAATAAATGAAAGGATTATACCTTTGAAAGGGCATAAGAACAAAACTGATTATTCGGTCGCAAAATCAATTTTGCTGAATAAAGAAGGAATCTGATTTCCGAAAATCCATTCAAACGGAAGAAGTCAGAATACTGCAAACCCTGGAATACTCAAGGACTGAGATAACAAATAAGCTGCCTTGAAGAATTTTATATGCGAAAATTTATTTTTCATTATCCATTACATATCAACATATTAAAGACTAAATTTAATCTGCTGAAAACAAAACTTTCAGCAGACAGATTATTAATCAAGGCAGCCGGTTATCTTTGCAGTAACTTTTAAATAAATATTTTGATCATAATGGAAAATGTGGTAGAAAATATTAAATCGAAGGAAGGCTTTATTATTGACATGGATGGTGTCATTTACCATGGCAATAAGTTGCTTCCGGGGGTCACTGATTTTTTGGCCTGGCTCGAAGAATCAGGTAAAAAATACCTTTTCCTGACCAACTCAAGTGAAAGGACTCCGAAAGAACTTCATGAAAAAATGAAACGGCTTGGCATTAATGTAGGTGAAGAACATTTTTACACTAGCGCCCTTGCCACCGCAAGCTTCCTTTCGAATCAGAAACCAAACGGGAGTGCGTATATCATAGGTGATGCCGGGCTCATACATGCATTGTACAGCGTTGGATACAGCGTCAATAATGTTAATCCTGATTATGTAGTTGTAGGTGATACACACAGTTATAATTTTGAAAAGGTTGAACTGGCTGTTAACCTTGTCATAAGAGGAGCAAAACTTATCGGTACCAATCCCGATGTAAGCGGACCTGTTGAAGTAGGGATAACTCCATCTACAAAAGCTCTCATCGCACCAATAGAAATTGCAGCGGGTAAAAAAGCCTATTTTGTGGGTAAACCTAACCCTCTTATGATGCGTAGTGCTCTTAAACGGCTTGGAGTTAAAAGAGAGGATGCTATTGTCATTGGCGACAGGATGGATACAGACATAAGATGCGGACTGGAATCTGAAATTGACACTTTGCTTGTTTTAAGCGGTATTACAGACAGAAAAGGTATCGACCAGTTTCCATACCGGCCTCACTATGTTCTCAATGGTATAATAGACCTGGTCAGCTAAACTGTTTCATGGAAATCAACAGGAAATACAAAGTTGAGCGTAAAGAGGTAGCCCGTTTCATGAGACGGCTTTATAAAAATGGGCTAACATCCACGTCAGGTGGTAATATCAGTCTCCGTATTACAGATGATATTATTATTATTACACCTTCTGCAACTGACAAGGGCAGAATGAGATGGAAAGAGGTTGGTATTCTGACTATTACCGGTGAAAACCTTACTCCTGAACTTAAACCATCCATTGAATCAGAAATGCATCTTTCTGTTTATAAAAAAAAGAAAGATGTCAAGGCAATTGTTCACGCCCACCCTGTTTTTGCTTCCGCATTTACGGCCATGAAGTGTAAGATAAACACCGCTCTTACTGCAGAGGCATGTGCCATTCTCGGCAAACCACTTTTGGTTCCATACGCGCTTATGGGAACCGGAGACCTTGCAAAAATGGTTTCTGACAGTATTATTAATTCCGACATACTTCTTCTTGAAAATCACGGGATCCTTACTACAGGATTAAACCTCCTTCAGGCTTTCGATAAAATTGAGGTACTTGAAAATGCAGCTAAAATGACTCTGATTGTCGAAATGACAAATAAAAAAAGTCAACTTAGTAAATCCAGAATTCTCGAAATTGAAAAATTCTTCAGATGATAAAAGGGGTACTCTTTGATATGGACGGTGTTCTTGTCGATTCGGAACCTTTTATCTGTGAGGCAGCCATATTAATGTTCAGCGAACTAGGAGTTAAAGCATTACCAGGGGACTTTCATCCTTTTGTTGGTATGGGAGAGAACAGGTATATCGGAGGGGTGGCTGAGAAGTATGGGGTAAATGTTGATATTGAACAGGTTAAAGCCAGGACGTACGAAATTTACGAAATGATAGTAAGAGGAAAGTTATCTCCTCTCCCGGGTGCCCATGAATTTATATCTGAATGCAGAAAAATGGGACTCAAACTTGCTTTGGCAACCAGTGCCGACAGAGTAAAGATGGAAGTAAATCTGAAAGAGATCGGACTTGCCAGGGATTCATTTCACTCTGTAATTACTGGTCTTGACGTTGAAAACAAAAAGCCTTATCCGGATATTTACATAAAGGCAGCCGGAAGTATCGGCCTGAAACCACAGGAATGTCTTGTTGTTGAAGATGCTGTAAGCGGCATAAGATCAGGTAAATCAGCAGGATGCAAATGTCTGGCAGTTACCTCATCATTNACCGCTTTAGCACTGCATGAAGCGGATTGGATCTGTGATTCGTTGTTAAACGTTCCGGCTGAAGTACTGAATTGGTAAAATTTTAGTTTTAACAATATGGAATACAGAAAACTTGGACAATCAGAAATTAAAGTTTCTGAACTGGCATTTGGTGCGTGGGCTATTGGAGGGTGGCTCTGGGGCGGAGCAGATTCAAAAGAAGCAATAAAAGCAATCGAAACAGCAGTAGATCACGGAATGACAACAATTGATTCCGCAGCTGTTTACGGATTTGGTTTAAGTGAGGAACTAATCGGGAAAGCAATTAAAGGTAAAAGATCCAAAGTTCAGATTCTTACAAAGTTCGGATTGATCTGGAATGAAAAGCAAGGTGAATTCTTTTTAGGATCGAGGGATAATGACGGTAAAGAAATAAATCTTTATAGCTGTTCTTCCAAAGAGAGGGTAATAAGGGACTGTGACGATAGTCTGAGACGCCTGGGAACAGACTATATTGATCTATATCAGATACATTGGCCAGATAAAGCTACACCAGTTTCAGAAACAATGGAGGCTCTTGATATTCTGATAAAAAAGGGTAAAATAAGAGCAGGTGCCGTATGCAATTATTCAAAAACATTAATGACAGAAGCCGAAAAAACCTTCACTATAGCTTCTAACCAGTTACCTTATAGTATGGTCCACCGGGATATAGAAAAAGAAATTGTTCCTTATTGCCTGAGTCAGAATATAGGCATACTGGCTTACAGTCCGCTTCAAAGAGGACTGCTTACAGGTAAAATCAAGCAGGGACATAGATTTAATGATGGTGATTCGAGGCCAACTTCGGTCTATTATCAGGAACCCAATCTTTCAAGAATACTAATGCTTACTGATAATCTTAAGAAAATTGCAGATGAACTTAAAATAACACTTTCTCAGCTGGTTCTTAACTGGACCATTCAACAGCCGGGGATTACCTGTGTTTTAGCCGGTGCAAGAAATTCAGCACAGGTGCTGGAGAATGTTAAATCTGTGGATTTCCATTTAACAGGAGCTGATATCAAAAGTATCAATGAACTTCTTTCAGTCCTTAAATTAGAAAAAGTAATATTGAAGAAGAGATGAAGAATTTTCTTGCCGGATTTCCTTCCTATGACATATTGAATAAAGAGATGAAAGGTCTCTCATTTCCTGAATATCGGGAAGCCAACTGTCATATCCATACCCCTTATTCCTTCAGCGCCTTTTCCGATATGGATACCATTTTCAAAATGGCCGGAAACGAAAATATAGCACTGCTTGGTATTAACGATTTCTATGTTACCGATGGTTATGATGCCTTCAATAAAGGATGTCAGATTAATAGTATTTTTCCGCTTTTCAATATAGAGTTTATAGGACTTCTGAAAGAGGAACAGCAAAAAGGCATCCGGATCAATGATCCCAATAATCCTGGCAGGATTTATTTCAGCGGGAAAGCTCTCGATTATCCGTTTCATACAGGGTTTATGCTGAAGAAGCAGCTAAAAAGTGTTGTTAAGGAAAGTCAGCATCAGATAAGAGCAATGATCTCCAAACTTAACCTACTGATAGAACAGGAAAATCCATCCCTTAAACTATCATATGAAACTATTAAAAAAGAATATGCACACGACCTTGTAAGAGAACGTCATATTGCGAAAGCTTTAAGAATAATGATCATCAGGAAGCTTTCGACACCGGAGGAACAGCTCCTTTTTCTTGAAAAATTATATGGCGGGAAAAAAACAAAGACAGGATTTTCTGATGCAGCATCACTTGAAAATGAGATAAGGTCAAATCTTTTAAAGAGTGGCGGAGCAGCATTCGTAGCAGAGGATGAAAGTACTTTCCTCGAGCTTAAAAAGATCATCAGAATCATTATTAAAGCCGGGGGAATACCATGTTATCCTGTTTTACTTGATGATCCTTCAGGTAAATGCACCGAATTTGAAACAGACCGGGAAAAACTCCATATGTCACTCAAAAGCCTTGGCATAGAATGTATTGAACTCATTCCCGGAAGAAACGATCCTGGCATACTTAAGAGTTTTGTCGAATTCTTCCACAGCAAAGGATTTATAATAACCTTTGGAACAGAGCATAATACCCCTGAAATGATTCCACTTACGGTTACATCAAGAGGTTCTGTACCACTTGACGATTCATTGAAAAAGATCGCATGGGAAGGTGCCTGTGTATTAGCTGCTCATCAGTATCTGAGAGCAGATGGACGGCAAGGGTATGTTTTACCAGATGGAACTCATAGTGCTAAACAAAAAAGAGACCTGGTTAATCTTGGACAATTAGTTATTGAATACTTCCTAAACAAACGTTGACATGAAGCCTGAAATAAATGAACTGATTGAAATATCGAAGTATTATGGAGGCAATAAAGAATATGTTATTGCCGGAGGCGGAAACACTTCCTTTAAAGATGATCAAACAATCTGGATCAAGTCAAGTGGGCAATCACTTGCAGAACTTACCGAGGATGGCCTTGTTGCGTTAAGCAGGGAAAAACTTCAGGTAATATCATCAAATTCATATTCTGATGATCCTGCTGAAAGGGAAGAGCAAGTGAAGACAGACATGTTCCGGAGTATAATCGGAGATGCTAAAAATAAACGCCCTTCTGTCGAGACATCTCTCCATGAGATTATTCAATACAAATATATTGTCCACCTCCATCCTACCCTGATTAATGGAATACTTTGCAGCAGGAATGCTAAAAACTTAACCGCTAAGCTATTTGGGGAGAGTGTTCTTTTTGTACCTTATACCGACCCGGGATATATTCTCTTTAAGAAACTTGAGTCAGAGATTGTCAGATACAGGGGAATGTTTTCCCACGACCCGCATATAATATTTCTTGAAAATCACGGCTCATTTGTCGGAGCTGACTCTGTTGAAGAGATAAAGAAGATTTACAACGATATATTTATGAAAATAGAGGAGCAGTTACCTCCTGTTTCTGCTGTCACTCCTATTCCGTATAATCCATTACTTCACAAAGTTCTTCCTGCTTTGCGGATGATCCTATCAACTGAAAAGGCGGGCGTAATAAGATTCCGAAATAACTCTCTCATTTCTAAGTTTTATCTGAATCAACAGGAATTTCATAAGATCTCTTTGCCGCTTACACCTGATATTATTGTTTACTGCAAAACAAGGTACTTATATATTGAACAATCGTCGACTGCAGAGAAAATCCTTGATTCTGTCAGGTATCAGCTACCTCATTTTATAAGCGAATACGGATATACCCCAAAGATATTTATCATCAAGGATCTCGGAATTTTTGCTATTGCTGAAAGTTATTCTTCCGCAGAGGCAGCACTGGATGTTTATGAAGACCTTATTAAAATCAGCTACTATGCATCGCTTAGCGGTGGGATTAAATTCCTGACTCCTGAACAGGTTGCATTCATTGATCAGTGGGAAGTGGAGAATTACAGAAGAAAAGTTTCACAGGCGTCAGGGTCAGGGAACAAACTGAATAATAAGATTGCTGTTGTCACCGGTGGAGCCCAGGGATTTGGTGCCGGAATAGCAGAAGCCCTTTTTTCTCTTAACATGAATGTTGTTATTGCTGATCTGAACGAGGAATCAGGTAAATCTTTTGTCTCCGGGCTTACTTCAAAAAAATCATCCAACAAGGCAATTTTTGTTAAAACAGATGTTTCAGATCCTGTTTCAGTAAAAAATCTTATAACAGAAACAGTCAAAGAGTTTGGAGGTCTCGATATTATTGTAAGTAATGCCGGTATTTTAAAAGCCGGAGGACTTGATGAAATGGACCCTGAAACATTTTCCAAGACGACTGACGTAAACTACAACGGCTATTTTCATTGTGCTAAATATGCCTCAGAGGTCATGAAACTTCAGAATCAGGAGAATCCTGAATATTTTGCCGACATAATACAGATTAATTCAAAATCTGGCCTGAGAGGCAGTAACCGTAATTTTGCCTATTCCGGTGCTAAATTCGGAGGAATCGGTCTCACTCAGTCCTTTGCAATGGAACTTGCTCCATACAGAATCAAGGTGAACTCAATATGCCCCGGGAATTTTTATGAAGGTCCGCTTTGGTCAGATCCGCATACAGGATTGTTTGTCCAGTACCTGAAAACAGGAAAGGTCCCCGGAGCGAAAAACATTGAAGAGGTAAGGAAATTTTATGAGGATCAGGTACCAATGAAAAGAGGCTGTAAACTTGAAGACGTTATGAAAGCATTGCTATATATTATCGATCAGGAATATGAAACAGGCCAGGCTGTTCCTGTAACCGGGGGACAGGTGATGCTGGGATAGATGAATGGAGGCATGGGTTAATTAATAATTAACAGAAATATTATATGAAGACAAAGGCAGTACGAATATATGGTAAGAAGGATCTTCGTCTTGAGGAATTTGAATTACCCGTATTAAAAGATGATGAGATTCTGGCACATGTTATATCAGATAGCATTTGCATGTCTTCACATAAAGCTGCACTGCAGGGTGCTGATCATAAGCGTGTTCCTGATGATGTTCATATTAACCCTACTATCATCGGGCATGAATTTGCGGGAGTTATTCTTGAAGTAGGCAAGAGATGGAAAGAAAAATTCAGAGCAGGTCAGAAGTTTTCAATTCAACCTGCCATGAGTCAGACAGGTACACTGAATGCTCCCGGGTATTCATTCCGCTATATTGGTGGCAATGCAACACATGTAATAATTCCGTCAATTGTTATGGAAGCCGACTGTCTTCTCCCGTATGAAGGAGATGCTTTCTTTCCTGCTTCTCTTTCTGAGCCTATGTCGTGTATAGTAGGAGCATTTCATGCAAGCTATCACATTCCCCCGGGCACATATAATCATGAGATGGGTATCAGAAGAGGTGGTAAAATGGCTATTCTTGCAGGTGTTGGTCCCATGGGACTGGGAGCAATTGATTATGCATTACACCAGGAAAGGAGACCGGGTCTGCTGGTGGTTACAGATATTGATGATAACAGGATTGCCAGAGCTTCCAGCCTTTTCCCGCCGGAACAGGCTGAAAAAGAGGGAATCAGGTTAATATACGTTAATACAGGTAAGATGAATGATCCGGTGAAGTATTTGCGGGATCTGACTAAAGGTACAGGATTTGATGACGTTTTCGTATTTGCTCCAGTTAAACCTGTTGTTGAACAAGGCGATGCAATACTGGGATTTGACGGATGCCTCAATTTTTTTGCCGGTCCTACAAATCCTGAATTTAAAGCAGAATTCAACTTCTACAATGTCCATTATGCTTTCACCCATATTGTTGGCACATCAGGTGGTAATACAGATGATATGCGTGAATCATTAAAGCTTATGGGTGAAGGCAAGATTAATCCGGCAATTATGATAACTCATGTCGGAGGACTCGATGCGGTGGTTGATACCACGCTGAATCTTCCGTATATACCAGGTGGAAAAAAGCTCATATATACCAACATCTCCATGCCGCTTGTCGCTCTTTCCATGCTCGAAGATCTGGGAAGGGAAGATCCCTTCTATACCGGACTTCATGAAATAGTCTCAAAAAATGAATTTATCTGGTCACTGGAAGCAGAGAAGTACCTTCTGGCCAATGCAAAACCAATCTGATAGAAGCTTCTCAGGTAACTCAGTGGATCTCTGAGTTTTCTCTGTGGAACTCTGTGTAATACAAAAAATTAAGAACTGTCACAGAAGGCATAGAGGTCAGTCCCGATAACTCTCGGGAACATTGAATTGCACAGAGAAATACATTTAATGCATAATTTCTGTTTTTACCTTACTTTCAATTCTTTAGCGAATTCCTTTGAGATATAGTTTTCATAACTCATGCAAACATCAGTCGCGAATGCAACAGCCATGGAAATAACTTTTGACCATTCCTGTTCATTCAGCTTTTCCAGTTGGTCCTTCATGATGTTATTCTGATATATAGATGTGATCATCCCTGCATTAAAATTATCCCCGGCTCCTATTGTACTGACAGGAGTGATTTTCTGAACAGGAAATTTTCCGGAAAAAGCGGGAGTCCTTACATAAACACCCTCGACGTTTGCAGTATAAACCAGACAGTTACAATGCTTTTTAACAGCCAGCCAGGCTTCATCAGCATTATTTACACCAAATATGTTTTTAAAATCTTCATCCGACCCCCTGACAATACTTGCCATCTGCATATTTTCAATAATGAGTGGTTTGTGAGTATCCAGCTCAGAAAGGTGGGTCATCCGGAAATTCGGATCATATAATATTAATGCACCATTTGATTTTGAAAAGTTAATGAAATTTTTAAATTTCTCTCGTATCTCCGGCCAGATGGCATAAAATGAGCCGCATTGAATTATATCATCCTTATTAATTGCAGGAAAATCTATATCCAGTCGTTTATCGGGATAGTCTTTATAGAAAGTGTAATGGGCATCGTTTTTTTCATTCAGAAAGGCCAGTGCGAGTGCGGTACTTCCCTGAAAATAACGGTGGACAAATGATGTATCAACACCGTTTGACTTCAAAAAATTATCTACCAAAGTACCAACATCATCCTGTCCGTACTCGCTGATAAATGAGACAGGCAAATCCATCCTGCCCATCGAAACAACACTGTTCAGCACTGAACCTCCTGCTTTTGCAGCCTGCGGATGATCATCTTTAAAGATAATGTCAAGAACAGTCTCTCCAATTCCGAATATTTTCCTCATTTTATCTATTTTTTATTACTTAAATTTAAATATAAATTATCAATAGTGTCCGGCTAAAAGTATGAGATTCTTCGCTTCGCTCAGAATGACAATTACTTAGAGTGTTGTGGGGAGAGTAGGAGGAGGTTGGCGGCAGGTGCCGCCAACCTCCTCCTACTCAAAAACACAATTACCTGTCATTCTGAGCGAAACGAAGTGAAGCGAAGAACCGAGTACACCATTAGGTGGACGAGCTCACCGAAGGTAATCTCATGTTAATTTCATGAATTATCCGTTTAGCAGTAATAAACTATCATAATTCTTTTTTGATTTAAATGCAGTGCATCAATTCTGAATCTTTCAGTCACTCAAATATCGTCAATTTTACTTCTCACTTAACAATCCTTGAAATACTTTTAAATGTATCAGTCCCAGCCAGGCGTGTAAGTTCAAAAAGCAAACTCTCCAGAGTTGTGATTCGGGCTCCCTCCTGCCGCATACGTTCAATTGCAATTTTTTTATCATTTGGTTTCCTTGAAGATACACAATCTTCAGCAACTACAGGGATCAATCCGGCATCCAGAAGATCCAGGCAGGTCTGAAGCACACATACATGCGATTCGATACCACACAGGACTATGAACTGTCTGCCTGAATCGGAAACCTGCTTTCTGAATGAAGGCTCATCATAGCAGCTGAAAGATAATTTTTCAATATACCTGAATTCCGGGATCTGTTGAATTATTGAAGGAACTGTTGACCCAAGACCCCTTGAGTATTGCTGGGTAACGATGATTGGAACTGAAAGAATTTTCAGGCCTTCTATCAGCTTGAGACAATTATGCAGGATGTTTTCTCCTTCAAAAATATGAGGCAACAGCTTCTCCTGAACATCTATAATAACGGCCGCAGTTTCATTTACTAATATTCTCATATTGATCAGTTGATTTAAGCTGAATATTAAGGTGTGAATTTAACAATTTGTGACTTTTATGTAACTTCTTTTCAAAAGATATTATTCAAGGGTTTAACCTTTTCTATTCATAAATATTCTTAATTTATTGATTTTCCTTGTGTTCCTTAGTGTTAACCTTTGAGATCCCCTTCCGACCAGCGTCAGCCGGGCGTGCTTTGTGGTAAAAAACCTCAAACACAAAGATAACCAATGGATTACACAAAGGATCAACAGGTTTATAAATAAATCATATTAAAATATTTTTATAAAAAGAAATCGTTATTCCCCCGCTGATTTCGCTGATTGTCGCAGATCTAATTGGAACTATTTGCGCTAATCAGCGTAATCTGCGGGAAAATTTCTGTCACTATTTTCTTATTTTAAACTTCACTGCAAATTATTTTAAGGTACCTTAACTGCTGCCCTGACGCAAGTTTTTTCAGACCTTTTAAACGAATTACAATTGTTTCATTACTTTTATAATTCTGATAAATCATAAAAATTATGAAAGCCATGATGCTAACCGGTATCAGGCAGATGGAGATGAGAGATATTCCTGAGCCTGAACTGAAAAACCCGGATGATGTTAAGATAAAAATGACTGTTCTCGGAATCTGTGGTTCTGACATTCATTACTATACTCAGGGCCAGATTGGTTCGCAGAAGGTAAACTACCCCTTCACGGTTGGACACGAAGGAGCAGGAATTGTTGTTGAAACCGGAAAATCTGTTAAAAGGGTTAAGCCGGGTGATGCAATAGCAATTGAGCCCGCTATGCCATGTTGGAAATGTGATCAGTGTCTTGCGGGAAGACATCAT
>JGI20214J51088_10001192_pt1 | contig 17712 bp, 15 predicted proteins | sample WetSurMetagenome_FD_51088 | JGI IMG/M metagenome (IMG submission 51088) | reverse complement strand
CCTTTCAAAAGTCCGTTCTTGACGGTCTTTTCCTTTCAGCTAGACTGAAGGCAACGCTTCTAAGCTCCGCTTTACAAAGCGAGGCTTAAAGTAACAAGGAGACTAAAATATGCAAAAATGCCGCCCAAAGCAAAGAAGGTGGTAGCCTATTGCCGGGTTTCCACCTTGGAACAAAAGAAGAAGGGGTACGGAATCGACATTCAAATTCGCGATGTCAGCGTGTTTGCCGAACATCAGGGGTTGATTATCGAGAAGTTCTACAAAGATGAAGGTGAAAGCGGGGTTAGAGAAAATAGGAAAGCTTTAAAGCAGTTGATGCGAGAATGCCGGGCTGGGAATATTGCTATTATTATCCTTCCGTCATTAGACCGTTTATCTAGAGAAGTTCGTATTTCAGAAAATCTGTTTCATGAATTTAACAAGCTTGGCATTAGCATACTGATATCTGATATGCCGAATTACAAAGGCGAGCACAAGGATATTCTGATTCGGCAGATATTTGAAGCTATTGCTGAAGAGAACCGGAGGGATATAATCGAAAGGCTGCTGAAAGGAAGACGGGAACGCGTTATTAAAGGGCTGTTCCCAGGGGGAAATCTTCCCTATGGATATGTAAGGGAGGGTAAAATTGTTAAAATTCATTTTCATGAAGCTGAGATTGTCAGGCAAATTTACAAAAGGGCTTCTTCATGCACAGGTCAAGAGATAGCAAATATACTTAATGGAAAAGGCTACAAGAGACGAAATGGGAAGGCTTGGAACCAAAGACAAGTATGCCGCCTTCTCAAATATAAAAGACTTTATCAAGAAGGGCTATTACATTATGGCAGCGTAATAAAAAAAGCAGGTCAGTGGAAATTATTATTTCAGGATATCGATACCGTTCATTAACCTGTCTCTATTAGATTTCCGCATTCTGAATAAATTGCATTTACTGAATAGACTTTTGATGCCATTTATAAAACCTCCAAGACAACCAAAGCAATAGCACGGCAACAAGTAAATACTTTATTGTTTCCGCATCTTTAAATATTGGCCCGACATTATAAATTAACACTCCCCAAAACAAATTCCACAATAAATTAATTACCAGCAGCGGAACTGCAACTGAACGCAGGCGTACATTGTTAGATCCAAGCGAAAAACACATCATGGAAGCAAATTGCGGATGCCAAAATGTCACTGCTGCTTGCCACGCTAGCGATTTACCTTTCACAAGTGTAGACTTCTGCATTCCATATCGCGATAATATCTTTCCAAGGACAAAGCTTCCAATCAAGCCCAATAATGATCCAAGCCAGATAAATAAAAACGTCCAGCTGGCCTTCAGTAAATTCCCCGCGGTAAGAGCCATTGCTGTAAGGATCACAATGGAACCTGGAAATATAAAGTTTGCAATAGCTAAGTTTTCAAAAAAAGATGCCGGACCAACAATCAGACTGCCATATTTGTCGAAAAGGGAAAACAATATTTCAACAAGAATTTCGAATGGAGGTATCACTTTCAACGCACTCAATAAGAAACTCATTAACAATGCAAAAAATAATACCAATGGGGCCAAGCAATATTTTATCAATCCGGCAATAGATCGTTGATTCATAACGATAAAGCTACTGCAAGAACCCCGAACAGCATGGATGATCGTGTGCACAAAATTGCATATCTCTCATTGCGCCAACTAATAGTAAAGGCCAAGATCAATGTGACTCCTGATAAAACAGCCAAATCGGAGGATTTTCCGGTTACAAGCATGAAAAGCAGCATCGCCGAGAAGAACATGGACAACCATGCCATAAAGCGACTCCATCTCCTCCCCAGATAATATGCCAGAGTTTTTACAGATGCTCTTAGGTCGCCAGTCATTTCCACTGAGTCCATCAAAAGCTCCCTACCAAAGATAAATATAAATAGACAACTCAATATAGGCAATGGAACAAATTGCCCAGAGAGTGCACCAAAATATGCAAACGGGGATAAGCAAAGCACAGAAGTTACTATGCCTTTAGCCCAAGATGCCCACTGAGCAATGTAGGAATAAACTGCCACACCAATCAATGTCGCAGCAAGAACCAGATGGGACTCCGATGAACCGACTGACCATTCAATGATTACCATAAGAATTACCAGCACGTAAGCAATAAAGATAGCCTCATTCTTAGAAACTATTCCCTTGGCAATTGGTTTATTCGCGCCAGTCAAACAATCTTTTTTGTAATCGATAAGATCATTAAAAATAAACCCCAACATGGTGACCAATGTAATTGGTAGTCCCATTAAGAGGGATTGTCCCACTCTCATATTAGCCGTAGTAATTAATGCACATGCTACAAATATACCAGTAATGATTGACACGTCAGGGCGCATTATCTTCAATATCGCAAAAATTTTTCGAATCTGTTTCTTTTTTCTAGGTTCAATCATTTCCAATTTTACGGAATCATTCCCAGTATTTTTCCTAGTATTTTCAGTAGAATCACCGCCAGTGCTCATGTAACGAAAAGTTCCTTGGATACCTGCAATAAGAGCCCGTAATATCACTAATATAAGCAGCCCAAATTGAATTTCACTCGCCTTCAATTTATAAGTTAAGGCTGACTGATCGTCTAGTGCAGCCAAAAACATCGCCAAACTAAAAACTATAACTTCTATAAAATAGGCGGTTATCAAAAATAGCCAAAAACTATAGTTTCCGTCAAGATAGCTTTCGTTTTTCCACAGTTTATTTAAAAAGATGTCTCTCAATTCTGTTTTATCAAAACAACGGGACGCGATACCCAAGAAAAATACTAATGCGCTGCTTGCAGCAAACAGTTGCGCAGATAGATCACTTTTTATGAAATGATGTTGCGTCCAAAACGTTGTTGCCACGATAATTAAGATAGGCAGCATATATCCCAAAAGAGTGCTGATCACAAATGACATCTTGCTTGATTTATTACATATAAAAACCTGCCATGTAAATATATGTATTCCAGTATATAACAAAATTGGAGCTGTGGGAAATTCTGTAACAAGCAACGGCAATAAACAGAGCAAAACAGGAAAAACGCTTGTTGCCCAATTTGCTCCGGCACGGTAAAAATTGGCATCTTCGCCCTCTGCTAAAGGGAGCACACCGCTTGTTACCAGATAGACACGTTTGCAGGCCTCTGCCGCTCCCATTCCAAAAGCTAAAACGGACCCAAAAATAATAATACTAAGAGGCTTATAACTGTGCATTATAAATGATGTGATAAAAATAGCAGTAAATAGGACCATCAAAAATCGCAACAATGATAAGTTTTTGTATCGACATATTTCACTGCCCAAAATCACGAACAGAGTACTTATTATTAGAACTGAGTAGTCACCTTCTCTGATCGTCCATCCAAACGCGAACGGAATTATGCAAGTTGCTAACCCTGGGAACAGCACTCGATACATAAATTTGTATTCATTTTTCAGTTTATCCTGAGATGTGGCTGCCAATAAAGTTCTTATGCCAAGGTAACCAAAAGACAGACATGCCGTTAGGCTACTTATAACGGCTTGTACAAAGGGAATGCTTGGAAACACTAAGAATGTAATACTACTAATAATAAAGGAAAGTATAAAATATATTAATGAAGATTGGACACTATCCCATCTTTTTACATCATCGTCCGTTTGTGTCTGCTGTTCAAGGATGGCTTCCCGAAAGTAGTAATATGGCCACAGTGGAAATATAAAGCCAATGATCCTAACTAATATACCCCAATCATTTAAAGTCGATTCCCCTTGAGAAATATAGCCGGCAGCTGCACACAAAGTGGCCACAAGTAGAAAGCCTGTTGTTGCAAGAATTAGCTCTATTTGCGATTTTCGTGGCACGTTGTTAACTGTGCTGATCGATACTGATTCATTTTGACTTGACACTTGCCCCCCCTTGATCTACAGCATTTTTTATCGGGTGCAGATACGTTGTGCCATGCTTATTTATTACATCAAGATTGATAGACTATATACTTGCTCTTATTTAATTAAAACCATTAATTTCAGCGACTTGAATTTCTTAGTGACTCAATATATTGATATTATTATACAATACACTTTTTGTGACTGTTTTGAGAAGTATCCATTTTAGGAATAAGAGTAGACGATAATCTTAGTATGAGCTGATAAACATGCCAGCTTTAAGGAGGGATATTCGGCTGAGCGTAAAGACTCTTCTTTTTATACATATTAAATAGCAACAAATGTATACGTTTTTATAATTTTGCAAGAAACTACCTTTTTGAAGTATTGTATTTTTATCTAAAGATGGCCTTGACAAGTTTCCTTGAAACCCAATAGTATTTATAACTGTTGGTAACAAGCCTCGCTCTGTAAAGCGGAGCTTAAATATATGAGAGGGCATATAGCCCTCTTTTCTTATTATACCGTTTTTTACAGGGCCAGCTTAACGATCAATCTCCCCTGATCCGCATTCTCTGTCTGAATTCGGCGGGACATTCATAATCGCTTCCAAGGGACCAGATGCCCAATCTATTTGATTGCGCTTCTTTTTCGGCCTTGAGAAAATGGCTGCGGTAAGGCTCTCTCAGATATTGCCTATAAGCTTCAGCCAACCCCATTGTTAGCATTTCCAGATTAATATTTCTTCCCGAATACCAGACAATGGATACCATTCTTCTGTAGCGGTCAATATCCATAATGTCAATCCTGACTTTTTGACCAAGAACGATGTCCTGCAAAGCTTTTTTAGCCTCCTCAGCATAAGGCTGTCCCGGTTTGCTTATAATACCCTTGCGTCGGTTCATTCGTTGCCTCTCCGGCGCATCTATCCCGTAAAGCCGTATTTTCAATTTCGTTTCGTCGGTGGTTTTCAGTTTAAGCGTATCACCGTCTGTCACTTCCGTGACAATCCCGTCGATACTGCGGATGGGCTGTTTGGCCAGGATCAGGCCGGTCATCGCTAAAATCCATATCAGCGTAACGGCTAAGAAAGCCGGTATTTTTTGATGTTTCAACATAGCACCTCCCGGTAAATTATCGCAAACGGTCTATTTTAAGCCTTTTTGTCCAATATTTTCTTTTTATTTAATACCAATTTTCTTTTTATTTCATCTTTCGTCTTTATACTCAATAACTTGCTTTCTAAGGCAATTTTGCCCTACTTTTATTGGTTCCTGTCTACGATATCTTAATAAGCAATAAAGACTTAGAACCATGAAGAGAAACTCATCGAAAATAACCACCAATTGCCTGCGGAAATATCGAAAGGCCAGGGGTCTCAATCAAAAGCAAGTTGCCGCCATTTTAGGCCTCAAGAGCACAGGTATGATTTCCCGATGGGAAAAGGGCGTCTGTCTTCCCGATACAATTAACATCTTTAAACTATCCATTCTATACAGGACTCTGATCGAAGCCCTGTTTATTGATCATGTCCATGAATTGCGAGCCGGGTTATATCAAAAAGAGGAAACGATATTGTCGAAAAGTGATAACTAATAATTAATGCCGCATGCAGCACATCAAAACCATTATTGAAAAGAGAGTTGTCAGGACGTCTAATGGCCGGGTCCGCAGCATCCGCACTGGCGGATGGTACTGGGTCCATAAACAGATATTAACCAGACACGGCCATAATATCCGTGCCTCCGGCATCGCAGTCTACAGTGTTTTGGCACTCCTTGCCAATACCAAGACGCAATCTTGCTTCCCGACCCACAAGACCGTAGCTAGAATTGCCGGCGTCAGTAAACGTACCGTCAGCCGACGAATTCGCCAATTGGAAGAAGCGGGGTTAATTCGCCGGGAAAAGCAAAACAGAGGTGCCATCTGTTATTTACTCGAATCTGAAGAGTGACAAATATGATCCCTAAGGGTGACACCATGTCCACTCTGAGGTGACAAATGTGACCACTAACAATAATTAATTAACAAGAATTAAATAAAAAGATATTTTAATTTTTAAATCCATCTATATGACTTATAAATTAAAACCGGTTAACAAAGAGGAGCATATCGCCTGGTATGTAGCTCAAGCCCTCGATGATGTTAAGAATTTGCCCTTCTACCTTTCTTGCGCCAAGAGCTTTCCCGAGAATTCCATCCGCAAAGCTCTGAAGGCGGTGAGAAGCGAAGCTATCCAATCAATTAGAAACAGGCGGGGAAGTTTCTTTAAATACTTAATGCAAATCCATGCAGAGAAAACCAATAACCGTCCTCGCCATTAATCCGGGGACAAGATACATCGGCATTGCGGTTTTCCGAGACGATGACCTAAGAGATTGGGCAGTTAAAGTCATTACTGGAAAATGGACGATAAAGAAGATCGTAAAGATTCAGGCTATTATTTATGATTTACTTTTGCGCTATCACCCAGATGTCATTGCTATGAAGCAAATCCTGCCTTCCCGCAGTTCAGACAATCTCAAGCAGACAATTTTTGAAATCCAGAAAATGGCATTGCACAAAAAGATAGAAGTTTATGAGTACTCCATTAAAGACATTGAGAATTTCTATTCGCCGGATGAAAGGATTAATAAACTTAAGCTGGCACAAATAATTTGTAACAGCTATCCGGCATTGTCCCACGATTTTCAAAAGCAATGCTCTAATACATATTTTGTCCGTGTATTGGAGTCGGTGGCCTTAGGTGCTACATGCCTTGCCTCAATTGATCAACCGAAATCCAATCAAAACGTGATTTGATTTTTTTCTTGACTATCCCTTTGCAACTCTCTATGATTGAATATTATACGTACCAAAGGAGAGTATATGCCAAAACCGTTTATCTGGTTATTCATCGGAGTCGGTCTCTTTTTTATGTTTTTCGGTTTGTTTTTTAGTCCATCTTCATTGCTTTTTGGATTTATTTTAGTTGGCATCGGCTTGTTCATCGGGTTAGGTCCAGATGGCATACTCCGCAAAGATCAAGTCCTTGATACCTGGTCCGTGCTCATCGGAAACGGTCAGGGGAAATTCGATGAAGTGCTGCGGGATACCGAATGTTTCGTTAAGGCCAGTAAGGCTCCGTCTTTGAACATTGAAAGACAGGATATCGCGCCCGGACTCATTCGCGGCCTAGCCGGTACTACCAGGGATTTTCTGGTTGTGATCGATAATTCTAACTTCCGCTTGAGACCCTACCGGATATTTGTTAACGCTCGCGATTATGGAGACAACCTGGATATCAATTGGCATCTGACTTACAAACCGAACCTTCTGCAGTCCATAGCGGCATTGCTGCCCTATGTCAATATCATTCCGGCTACATTGAGCGATCTGGATCTCTTTGACCAGCAAGACTTACGGGCTTATGCCACCAACGTGCATCATTGCCTGCTGAAAGCGGTTGAAAAGCTCATGCTGGGACTTAATCAGGATATCTCAAAACTGGAAAGGAAATCGAAAGGCTTTCTCGGTATCTCATGATGGGATTCTTAGAACGGTTGTTTAAAGAAAAGGTTCCCAAGCAGCGCGATTGTGCTGAGACTCCGGCGTTTTCAGAAACTCAAGGCTGCGAAGATGAAATGCCAAATACTTTATCTCTTGGCTGGTATTGGTCGGAAGGCAAACAGGAATTTCAAATGGCCAAGATTGCCGAAAAAGATCGGGCTACCCATTTCTATGTCATCGGGGCCAGCGGCACCGGCAAAACCAAGTTTCTTGAGTTTCTGATCCGTCAGGATATTGAGAAAGGCAATGGTCTTGCGGTCATCGATCCGCATGGAGACCTCATTGAAGATATCAAGGGTTATCTTGCCTGTCAGCGCAATCTTCACGGAGATTGCCAATCAATCGATGAACGGCTTGTACTTATAGATCCGACTGATCCGCTCTTTACTGTAACCTTCAATCCGTTGGAAAGGCTCCCTAATATCTCAGTTGCCGAGCAAGCTAACGAACTGGTCGGATCTTTCCGAAAAATCTGGTCCGACTCTTGGGGCGTTAGAATGGAAGATCTGATGCGCAATACCCTGATTGCTCTGGGTGAAGCCGAACTCACTTTGGCCGAGCTTCCGGCCTTCCTTACGAAACGCGGATTTCGTGAAGTGGTTTTACGAAAAATAACGCACCCCATCGCCAAGGGATATTTTGAACGCTTCGATAATATGACCGACCGGGGACAAGCTCCCTGGATTGAGCCGGTCATGAACAAGTTCAATGCCTTCATGGCGGACGAAAGAATCCGGCAGATGTTTTCCAGTTCGACCGGAAGTTCTTTTAACGTCCGGGAAATCATGGATCAACAAAAGATCCTACTCGTAAAACTCGACAAGGGCCGCTTAAAGGATGCGGCTGATCTTCTCGGTTCGCTCATTATGGCTAAAATCCAGTTGGCCGCCTTTTCCCGGACGGACATCCCGCAGCGCAGACGCACGCCTTTCTATTGTTACGTCGACGAGTTTCAAAACTTCGCCAGCGAATCCTTTGCTGTCATTTTGTCTGAGGCTCGAAAATATGGCCTGTCGCTCATTATGGCCCATCAGACCCTTTCCCAAGTGCCCGAAGAGCTTAGAAGCCTAATTTTGGGTAATACCGGCATCCAGGTATGCTTCCGGATCAATCGCCATGATGCGTCTATCTTAGCCAAGGAAGCTTTCGAGTATTCAGGTTACGAAGTCAAAACCATGAAATCCATGAGTCCGGTTTTTTGGAGTCTGGGTGAAGAATGGGAGCGAAAGACTGAGGAATTGCAAACCCTGGCTCCCCGTTGCTGCTATGTTAAACACAAAATCGAGGGCGGTTTGATTTCCATTGAAACCGATGAGATTGAATCGCCTTGGGAAGCTATGGGGGTTACCGAATGCCAGTTCAATGAATATGTCCGCAATCTCATTTTCGGGGGTAAATACCTTATATCCCGGAAAGAACTCTTGGAAGCCGTCTCAAAGCGTCAAGAAAGCCTTGCGGATGAGATCAGAACTCGGACTGAGATTAACGAACCTGCCAAATTGCAGCCGGATAGCAAGGCACATATCAGGCCGGACCGGAAAAGAGACCGAGGCACTGCCATATCCGGCGTCCCGATACCGGAGCATGCTGATTTGCCGGTCATGGAAGGCAAAGGCGGTCCCCGACATCGCTATCTCCAAACGCTGATCAAGCGAGTGGCCGAAGAAAAGGGATATCGGGCTATAATCGAAGAAAAAACACCCGGAGGCTCCGGCAGCGTTGATGTCGGTCTGACTCTCGAAGAAAGACATTTTGCCTGTGAGATTTCCATTACCACTTCTGATATCCAAGAACTGGGTAATCTTGAGAAATGTTTGGCAGCAGGATATGACAAAATACTTCTCTGCATGCCTGACCGAAAATCCTTGGAAAAAATGCAGACATTGGTTCTTCAGAAATTTGGAGATATTTACAATGACCGGATCAACTTCTTCCAACCCGAAGAGCTATTTTTCTTTTTGGAACAAGAAGCGGCTAAGAGCGTCGGCAAAGAAGAACGGGTTAAAGGATACAAGGTCAAGGTTCAGTATCAACCGGTAAAAGACATGACCAAAAAGACGAAGCGAGAAGCCATTGGCCAGGTTATTGTTCAGGCGATGCGCAGGTTGAAGAACGGGAATTAATATTCGCAATGAAGGAGAAAATATGGCAGAAATTAGAATTTCTCTTGGTTTTACCGTGACAACAAGAAAATTTGGTGCGCTTAAATTTATACCATTCGGAAGGAAACAGTTAACCTCTCTAAAGATATCGGAATTAAATAAATTGTCTGATCGTGATTTTTTCATCAACCTTATTTCTCATCATTTATCGGACCCAAATACCTCTCGCGTAGATCTTGAATTACTTTCGCCTCGTACTCTTAAAAGAATTGGCAACGAGTTCTTGTCTCACTGTCAGCTCGCTCCTCGCTATGCTGAATTAATAAATTCTAAAAAAGGCATATTTAGAAAATGCAGGTTGATTGCGCAGAGAATGTTTGAAGAGTCTGAGAAAAATCAAAAGCAGCATAAAAAACCACTCTCTGCAGCTCTGGCGTATTTAAACTCGCCTATGTATAAATCGGCGGCCGATGAACTTAATAGATACCGAAACAGAATCAATGACCTGATAGGATCAGGAGCATATGATTTAATGAATGCCGAGCTCAAAGTCATTGAGGAATATCGAAAGGCCGCTCAAGTCAATAAAGTAAGTGAATCCATGCTGGCAACCCAAAAGATGTCCGATGAACTCATGAGTCATCACAATAGAATCAAAGACTCTTTTGGAACTGGAATATATGAACGGATGGAAGCCGACCGCAAAATGATAGAGCAATTGAGCAAGCCGAGCCACCTCAATTGGATAAGCGAGTCTATGAAGGCTTCTGAAAAGATGGCCGAATTATTTTCCATAAATAATGCTATTGAAAAAATATCGTTACCGCTCTCCATGGCCAAGACAATGGAAACTGAGATATCAAAAATGGCGACTATCGCCCAGTCAAGAGAAAGAGAATATGCCGGCCTGAATCTGGCGTCAATTGCAGAGATTAATAACAAGATTATGGTTGATATAAATAAGTTAAATCAGGGTTTATCAATCGAGGCACTGGGCTATAAAAAAGATTTTATTGACAGTCTTGATTTTTCGCATGCAATGAATGTCTCAATCGCCTATGCAGATGAAATCCTCTCCGGGCTTGATGATGAAGATGAGTTGAATCAAGAAATGACGCCTATTGTTGAGTATTTAAAAAGCCTTAAGGGGAAATTTCCTCAATTGACGGAAGAAGATATTTGTTCTTGTTCTTTATCATTACTAAATTGCATTTTGATGTCTACACTTATTTCCACCGGCATTAATAACCGAACAATGACTCCGGAAACCGGTGCTCTTATGGTTATGATTATATATTTCAACCTGCTCAGCGTAATATTCAAAATTATAAATAAATACAAAAAGAATGGAGATTCTTAATGAAGTGTATATTTTGTATGCTGGAGAAACGTACTGGAGAATTCACCGTTGAACATGCCTTCCCGGAAGCAATAGGCGGATCTTTTAAGTTAAAAGATTGCGTTTGCAAAGACTGCAATAGCACTTTAGGGAGTGACGTCGATGTCCATTTAACGGATCATTATCTGATCCAATTTCATAGACTATTGCATCGCATCCCCGGCAAATCCGGGAAAATACCGAATCCACTTGAAAACAGCATTCTTTCCGGCAACAACCCTCAAAAGGTTAAGTACTTTTTCGATGAAAAAGGAAAACCTAAAGAACTCTATCTTACTCCGCTGGTCAAGAGAAATAAACAAGCGGACGGTTCAACGAAGATTTCTATCAGCATAGATCATAAAGACGAGGCTGATTTACCAAAAATATTGCAAAAAATAATTGATCGTGAAGGGCAGATCGGAAAACTAACTGTAGAAGACATGCTTAAGAGTTATAAACGGGAGAAAATAGAAAATCCTCTTCTTCAAATAAATGAAAAAATAGACATGATTAATTATAAGAGATCCATTTTAAAAATTGCCTATGAGTTGGCCTATTATTGGCTGGGACCATCATATATTGACGATCCTTCCGCTCAGTTGATCAGACGGGCGATTATTGATCAGTCCGACCCCAACGTTTGGGGCGATAAATATAAAATACACGGGAGCATTGGCCTGTGCAAAGAATTAAACATTGTTCCCTTCAGGTTGCATTTGGAAACGTCTCATATTGCTTTTCTGCAAAGAACGAAGAATGATATCGTCTGCTATATCCGAATCTTTGCAGTTTTTGAAGGCGTGATTAAGATATCTGAATCGGCTCAATCATATCCGCATTTCCAGGATAGTTTTCTTGCGATTGAAACCCTTCCCGGTAATATAAGAGAAATGGATATTATATCGGGCTTTGCATACTTAAATGACAATTAGGATTATTCGGTCAATTCTAGTGAAAATATCTGCCAATCATTCTCGCATTCAGCACTCAAAACAACTTTCGGTTCAGGTTCAAGGTTTAAAAAGAATATCACACCCAAAATATTAAATATGAATGTAGTTCCAGCGTTCAAATAGTGTTCACATTCCAGATTTGGAATTGGTATGCCAGTTCTCTTTATCAACAAATTATTCGGGAATAATCGCTTTCCAAGGACATATTCTCGGGCCATGTCGTATTTTCCATCCAGCGTTGCCTCATGTCCGTGCTGTAAGCAAAAAAGTCCCAGAGCCACCTTATAGAGAGACCTTCCCAGCATTATCGGGTCGAATTTCTTTCTGCCGGTCGTGTTGATTCTGATATTCACACCGTCATTACCCTTACTGCATTCAAAAGCTTTATTTGCATTATTAGGTTCAGTAAAACGAATGTGTCGTGGAGCCGTCTTTTGAATATGTATATTTTGAAATTTAGCCTCCGGAAATTTTCCAGTCTTTGTATTGTATGGAAGATAATACACCCGCAGAAGAGCAAGCGCATCATGTTCGGCAAGGTGTCGGTCCAGCGTTGAAAGAACTTCGTTATTACATTTATCGCATACATGCCCCGGCGCAAGAACAGCATCTGTATTACCCAATGATTCCGGATAAACATGCTCTTGGCTCGTAAAGCTCCCAGTTTCACTGAGACAATATATGCATTTATGGAAATTGTTTGCGTTAGGTTTATCTTCATGAAATGTTTTCTCGGCGGCTCTTATTTCTTGATATAGATAGCCGCATAACCTGTAAATATCTAAGCAATATGAATAAAATGAATATATCGTATATTTCGGCAAAAATGGCATTGACCGCAGTTTAGTTAGTTTTTCGGCTTCCGTTGTCTGCTCATCAAAAAACTCTCCCTTGGCATAAAGCTCATATAACTCTACCGTTTTGAGCTGGGTTTCATTGAGGCTTATCCTGATCGGTCCAATTTCACTTTTCTGGATTTCAGATTCGAGCTGTTCCATATCTGAATCAGAGATGAACTTGCCTTTGTATAACATAGCCGCAATTTTCTTATAATGAATGGAACTTGATAGATCTGCAAGGGGACGAAGAACCGTGACAAAACGTTCGATTTCATTGTCTGGCGGTAGATTAAGATTAAATTCAATTTCCTTTCCGCGCGCGCCTTTGATATTTAATCCTATATCCTGTTGAGATATATCTTCGGCGGCTTTACGCACAAGGTTGAACTGGTTCTTAAATTTCTTAAGAATATTGATATCCATTACGTGTTATGGCCTCAAGAAGGAACTAAATTGCAATTAATACATTATATCACTTTTGTTAAATAGGGGGGCGCACAGATATGCGCCCCCCTAAGCTACAGTTTTCCTTTTAAGAACTTTTCAATAAAGCTTACGTTTTGAGAGTTGGTCTTGATCCTCCCGCTCAGCCAATCGGTCAGCTGTTCCGGGTCTCTGCCCATGGCCAGCCCGAGACGTTCGTAAGACAGCCCGTTTATCAACTTGTAATGTTTCAGTCTGCCTAAGGGGTCATCCTGGCATGTGAAAGGCACGTAACCCAAAAATTCGATTATTTTCGGAACGTGCCTCAATTCTGGTTCCGTGCCCTGGTGTTCCCAGTTTACAACCGTCCCCTTGTTTACCCCGATCAGACTGGCAACATCCTTTTGAAGCAGCCTTAAATCAAGCCGCCTTTTTCTGATATGATCCCCGAGCGTCTTGAGCGTCTGTGGATAGGCCGGAGATAACGGTTTTTGACTTGTGAGTCGGGTTTTGCAAAATGGCAACGCAGGAACAGGGGTTCATCGCCGAGATCAAAACAAACTGGGCGGGATACGCAATGGTTGCGACTGCGCGTGAAACAGTAACGGAGCCGTTTTCAAGCGGCTGCCTCAGCACCTCAAGAACATTGCGTTTGAACTCCGGCAGTTCATCCAGAAAGAGTATGCCGTGATGGGCAAGCGACACCTCGCCTGGTCGCGGGAATTGTCCGCCGCCAATCAGGGCAACATCGGATATGGTATGATGAGGAGCTCTGAACGGCCTAATAGCGAGAAGCGATTGCCCGGCTCCAAGCAGGCCGGCAACGCTGTGTATCTTGGTTGTTTCGAGAGCTTCATCGAATGTGAGCGGAGGCAGTATGGACGGCAGACGCTTGGCCAGCATTGTCTTTCCGCTTCCCGGAGGGCCTATCATCAGGATATTGTGTGAACCGGCGGCAGCCACTTCGAGCGCGCGCTTCGCGTGCTCCTGTCCTTTCACATCAGCAAAATCATCTTCGTATACGGAACTCTTCTCCATTGCCGCATCGACATCGAGCTTGAAACTCTCCTTCTCTGTAATACCGCCCAGGAACTCAATCACTTCAGGCAGGCTTTCCACACCATAAATTTCTATCCCTTTTACTACAGCAGCCTCGGCGGCATTCTCCTGCGGAAGAATGAGCCCCTTCATTCCGAGCCTCTTCGCTTCAAGCGCAACAGGCAGCGCGCCCTTGACAGGTTTTATCCTGCCGTCGAGAGACAGTTCGCCGGTCATGATATACTCTGAAAGGGAAGAGACAGGGATTATACCCTCCGCAGCGATAATGCCGACAGCCATGGGCAAATCAAAAGATGAGCCTTCTTTTTTGAGGTCTGCGGGGGCCAGGTTGATGGTGATTTGTTTGAGCGGAAACACAAACCCGATATTCTTCAGGGCGGCCTTGATGCGGTCCCGGCTCTCTTTAACAGCCGCATCCGGTAATCCAACCATGCTGAAGTGCGGCAGCCCGCGCGCAGAAATATCAACCTCGACTTCGATCAGATGTGCGTCAATACCTATAACGTAAGCGCTTAAAGCCCTAGCCAGCATATATCCGCCATATTTTTTCTACTATTATAAATTATTATTCATAATTGTGCTACATACAGGAGATAATAGCTTTTTAATTCCGGCGCACAGATAATGTCTCCAGCTGCCGGACAGAACTCAATCTTTATATAATCATCAAACCGGCTTAATCTTTTGATATACTATAAGGGCTATATGCAAATATCTTTATATGGGGGAGTTGCAATGGCTATTCAGAGATTAAGAGATGTTGCCGCTATTAAAGACAGAGCTATAGTAGTGAAGGACATTAACGGGCTCAGGAATATGATGGACGAGCTGATATATTCCGCCGTATTTGAGGCCGAGGCCGCCAAGAAGGAATCCCTGTTAATTCTTGTCAAAGAGATAGCAAAGGCGGCTGGGGCTGTGCCGGCTTCTATTCAGGGGCTCTACACCGAGATGGGGCGCAGCTATCCCGGCTTTACCGTGCCGGCCATCAATATCAGGGGACTCACCTACGATGTCGCGAGGGCCATATTCAGAAAGGCGATAGAGATGAAGGCGGGCGCCTTCATATTTGAGATTGCGCGGTCCGAAATCGGATACACCAAGCAGAGACCCCTTGAATACTCCGCTGTCGTGCTTGCAGCCGCTGTCAGGGAAGGCTTTTGCGGCCCCGTCTTTATTCAGGGCGACCATTTTCAGATAGTGCGGAAACATTATGCCGGCGACCCCAACCCTGAAATAGATTATGTAAAAGGACTTATTTCAGAAGCCATCGAAGCTGAGTTTTACAACATCGATATCGACGCCTCTACGATAGTTGACCTCAGTCGGGCCTCGATCAAAGACCAGCAGAAACCGAATTATGAGATGACCGCGCTGCTCTCCCGCCATGTTAGACAAATACAGCCTGAAGGGGTGGAGGTTTCGATAGGCGGCGAGATAGGAGAGATCGGCACAAGCAACAGCACACCGGAAGAGGCGCAGGCATATCTTACAGGCATCAGGGAAGCGCTGGCCGGGGTAACGGGTTTGAGCAAGCTCAGCGTACAGAGCGGCACAAGCCACGGAGGGGTTGTTCTGCCCGACGGCACACTGGCCAGTGTAAAGATAGATTTCAATACCCTGCGTCAGCTGTCGGACTTCGCCCGAAAAGAGTTCGGCCTTTCCGGATGCGTACAGCACGGAGCTTCAACTCTGCCCGACAGCGCCTTCAATATGTTTCCCGAGACAGGAACATCAGAGGTCCATCTGGCTACCGGTTTCCAGAATATCATCTTTGACAGCAGGAACCTGCCGGATGAATTCAGACAAGAGGTCTATACATTCATCAGAACGGAATTCTCAAAAGAAAAGAAAGAGGGCCAGACCGGGGAGCAGTTTATCTACTCCACAAGGAAGAAAGGCTTCGGTCAGATAAAGAAGAAGTGGTGGGACCTGGCCGCAGATGTCAGAGGGCCGATAATGAAAGAGCTCGAAGACAAGTTCGGGTTCCTCTTTGAAAAATTGCGTATTGCAAACACTACGGATATTGTGGCCCGTACGATCAAAACCATCAACGTAAAAAAAGATGCAGATGCTTCTCTATTGGGGTGAATAAATGAGTTCTAAATCAAAAGATCTGGTCGGCATAATCATCGGAGGAGGTCCGGCTCCGGGCATCAACGGGGTGATCAGCGCGGCAACCATAGAAGCAATTAATGAAGGCAAGCAAGTTGTAGGCATCAGGGGTGGATTCAAGGCCCTCTTTGATGGAGATAAAAATTGCGCGGTCCCGTTAACAATCGATACTGTTTCGAGGATTCACAACAAGGGCGGCTCCATACTCCGCACCTCCCGCGACTTTCCCGACAAGGCAAAGGAAAGATTCCCGACATTGCTGGCAACCCTGAAGCATCTGGGTATCAGATACCTGGTTTCGATAGGGGGGGACGGCTCCCTCTTTATGTCCAACTGGATAGAAAAAGAGTCTCGGGGAGACCTGAGCGTAGTGCATGTGCCAAAGACCATTGATAACGATGTGCCGCTGCCCGGCAACCAGTCGACCTTCGGCTATCAGACCGCGCGCCACTGGGGTGTCGAGATTGTCGAGAATATTATGGAAGACGCAAAAACAACAGGCAGGTGGTATTTCATTTCGACCATGGGCCGAAACGCGGGGTTTCTTGCGCTCGGCATAGCAAAAGCGGCCGGCGCGACAGTCACTGTTATTGCCGAAGAGTTGATGGACGCGCCCAGCCCCTTACAGAAAGCGGCCGACATCCTGACTGGCTCGATAATAAAAAGACTCTCAATGCGGAGAGACCACGGGGTAGCAATCCTGGCCGAAGGGATCAGCGCCATATGCGCCCCTGAAGAACTCGCCAAATATGACCAGTACGGTCTCGATGAGACAGGCAGGATCAGGCTTTCGGACATACAGCTCGGCAGGGTCATCAAGAACTTCGTGAAAAAAAACCTCTCCGAACTCGGCGTAAATGTCACCATAGTCGACAAAGTGATCGGATATGAGCTGAGGGCCGCCGACCCGATACCTTATGACGTCGAATACACAAGAGACCTCGGATACGGGGCCGTCAGGTATCTGCTCAAGGGCGGAACCGGGGCCATGATAGTGTATGACGAGGGATATCTTAAACCCATACCATTCGTGGAACTCTTCGACTTCGCTACCGGGAAGGTCAAGATAAGGAGGGTTGACACAACCTCCGAGAGTTATGAAGTCGCCAAGAAATATATGATCAGACTTCTCAAGCCGGATTTCGAGGGCGACAACCTGAAAAGGCTGTCGCAGCTTACGACGCTGACACCGGAGGAGTTCGCAAACCGATTTTCGTATCTTGCCTGATCATAAGGCATGCCGGCTAACCCGGCATTACTCCGCGGATTGCCGCAGGCGCTGGCTTTACGCTGACAGGGCAAATGGCGGCGGAAAAAAACTTGACGATAAAAACCGCTTTTTCGTATAGTATATCCTTGCTGCATGTGGGCCATTAGCTCAGTTGGTAGAGCAGCTGACTCTTAATCAGCGGGTCGCA
>JGI20214J51088_10001191_pt1 | contig 17724 bp, 16 predicted proteins | sample WetSurMetagenome_FD_51088 | JGI IMG/M metagenome (IMG submission 51088) | reverse complement strand
CCCCCCCTGGGGGGTCCCGATAGCTATCGGGATAGGGGGTAAAATGAAGGCAGGAGGCAAAAAAGTTGGAGTAATAAGTTTTTTTATGGAAGTAAAGGTATTATTCTTTGGTGTTCTTTCTGAAGTGGCAGGTACTTCGTTTAAGAACTATATTGGTGTCAAATCGGTAAATGATCTTAAGCTCAGGATCATCGACGACTTCCCTGAAATTGTACATTACAACTATCGAATTTCTGTCAACAATGAGATAACCGATAATAACCTTATTCTGGAACCCGGTGACGAGATAGCTTTAATGCCTCCATTTGCCGGGGGGTAATTTGTTAAAATGATGAAAAGCAATTATCTGACAATCGGACCAATATCGCCAGAGACAATCTCAAAACTCATCGAAAAAATGAACTGTAAAACAGATTGTGGCGGGCACTCTATATTCCTTGGACAAGTGAGGGCTGATGAAATTGAAGGCAAAAAGGTTAAGGCAATAGAGTATTCGGCTTACATTGAGCTGGTTAATGTTGAGGCGGAAAAGATCATTAATAAAATCCTGTCAGAACATGTAGATGTAAAGTCAGCAGATATAATTCATTCTACCGGAATTGTCAAAGCCGGCGAAATATCTTTGTTGGTTTTAGTATCAGCCATTCACAGGCATCAGGCAATGCTGGCCTGCAGCATGGCAGTTGAGCTGATCAAAGAGAACCTGCCTGTATGGAAGAAAGAGATTTTTGAGGACGAGTCTCATCTATGGAAATAAGTACATCATTTTTTTTGGTAACCAGAATAGAACCTGCAGTGCCTTTAAGAATGGAGCTGTATTCTTCTTTATTGTTCAGAATATCACGGGCTTTCGAAATCTGCTCATCATTTTTAATTGTATATTCAATTGCACCGCTCTCGTAAAAATACCGGCTTATAATTTCATCTTCAATAAGATCAGTTATCTCGGGTCTGAANATCTTTAAATCCTGTTCAAGACTATGAGTGATATCTTTCTCCAGATCATTGAACAGATCTTTGTGAATATCATAGTATTTTTCTTTTTTGGCATTGGTTATCAGTTCATTGAATGATTCTTCGGTACCGGTTTTATAATTGAATTTACGGTTGAGAAGATAAGTTTTAAAATCATCATAATCCTGGTCAGTAAATTTAAATTGTTCAGGTGATTTAATTTCAGAGTGATTCCAGTAGTAACTTGTAGCAAAATCGAAAATTAAATTTCTGGCATACAATTCGGAAGACATCTGGCTAAGAGATTCAGGCAAACTTTCAATATCGGGGGTTATTCCTCCACCGTCTTTAACAATTCTTCCATTTTTAGTTTTGAATTCTGATATGAGCGAATCGGGTATGATTCCAACACTCCCATCTTCATTAGGGTGTGAGAAATCCCTCGCCTGTATGCACCGTCCGCTGGGTATATAATACCTGGCGGTGGTTACTTTAAGCTGCGTATTATAACTTAGCGGACGTGTGATTTGAACCAGGCCCTTACCATACGATCGCTGACCAATTATTACTCCCCTGTCGAGATCCTGGATTGCTCCGGCAACTATTTCTGAGGCTGAGGCGGACCCCCGGTTGATTAAAATAGCCAGAGGTATTTTATCATCCACAGGTTGTTTTGTTGTTTTAAAGTCTTCATCAAATTGTTTCACCTTGCCTTTTGTTGACACCACCTCATTTCCCTCTTTGATGAAAAGATTAACTATTTCGACAGCTTCAGTCAGCAACCCACCCGGATTTCCCCTCAAATCGAGAATGATTTGTTGTGCATTTTTATTTTTCAATGCGATCAGAGCGCCTTTTACATCTTCAATACAGTTCTGAGTGAAAGAGGTAAACCTTATATATCCGGTTTTTGAATCTATCATGCCAAAATAAGGAACAGAAGGCATCACAATCTTCTCCCTTTTCAGAGAAAAGTCAGTTTCTATCCCATTTCTGTCGATAGTTATTTTGATCTCTGTTCCTGGATTTCCTTTAAGTTTTTCGCTCACTTTATCGGTTGGTAATCCCTTGAGAGAAGTCCCGTCCACCTTTTTTAACAGGTCCCCCGGCTTTATTCCTGCTTTATCGGCCGGAAATCCTTTATAGACTTCGCTGATAACAACATAATCACCTGAATTTCTTACCAATGAACCTATACCTCCATATTTCCCNGTGGTCAGTATTGCAAATTCATCAGCCTCTGCTTCGGGAAAATATACTGTATAAGGATCGAGAGTTTTAAGCATATTATCCATCCCTGCTTTGATCAATTTGTCGGGATCAATCTCATCAACATAGAAAGTATTCAGCTCTCTGAAGAGAGAGAAAAAAATGTCGAGATTCTTGGCAATTCTGAAGTCTCTTGTCTCCTGATTGACCAGGAATCCTGTACTGATTCCGACAACAAGTATAAGGGAAACGATAACAATAAATTTCCCGGAACGTATCTTTTTCATAACATAAGTGCTTAATTAAGATGGCAAAAATAGAAAGAAAAACCGGTAAGCCTTTTGATAAGCAAATAATTAAGACATTTTTAACATAGTTGGANGTCCGAAGCCGTAAGACAGAAGTCAGAAGTTATATGTTATATTATTCTTCAGGCTTCCGACTTCGGTCTTCTGTCTTCCGACTTGTAAGAATTATAAGTTTGCCAATCATCTCCTTAATCGATTTTTCAGTAGTTAAATAATCAGGAATTACTTTTCCCCTGAGGATAACAACAAATGCCAACTGAATGTTTTGAGCGATGAGATGATCGTAAAGAGTAATTTTGTTTTTTCTGTAAGCTTCGCGCATTCTTCTTTTGATGAGGTTTCTGGTTACGGCCAGTCTGAAACTTCTTTTTGATACGCTGAAAGCAACCTGTGCCGGACCGGAAGAGGGAAGCTGACTAACGGTCCATACTACCTTAAAGAGTGAATTGTAAAAAATGTTACCCTCCTCAAACAGTGTCCCAATGATTTTCCTGCTGCATAGTCTTTCTGACTTGTTAAATGTCTCCCTGATGGTATTCATTTTATATATCCGGATATTTCAGTCCTGATTTTGTTTGTTCGGGATATTATATGGTATGGGTAGGGACGTTGCATGCAACGTCCCTACAATATCATGTGACCGTATAGAAACTATTTTAAGTTTCTATTGTATTCTTTAAGAAAATCATCAAGAGCCATTGTCATTGAGGGGGCTTTGGGATTGGGAGCATTTATGTCGAGCCTCAGGCCTTCACTTTCAACTGCGCAGGCAGTAGTCGGACCGAATGCGGCAATTTTAATATCACCCTGAATGAAACCCGGGAAATTTTCTTTCAACGATTTAATTCCTGAAGGACTGTAAAAAACAAGGATATCATAATCGAACTCCTTTAAATTGGAAAAATCGGTACTTATTGTTTTATAAAGGGTTCCAATCGCATATTTAATATTGTTTTTATCGAGCGATTCCGGGATTTCAGCATTATGAGGCTCAGAAAGAGGGACGAAGAAATTATCTTCACGGTGTTTGATAATAACGTCGATGAGATCCTGGAACTTGGCTTTACCGTGAAATATTTTACGTTTACGGTATACAATATATTTCTGAAGGTAAAAAGCAACGTTCTCGGTAATACAGAAGTACTTCATCGTATCAGGAACAACAGTACGTAACTCGGTGCAAATCCTGAAAAAATGATCTATTCCGGTTTTGCTTGTAAAGATGACAGCAGTGAAGTCAAGGATATTGATTTTTTGCTGACGGAAATCTTTAGATGAAACACCCTCAACCTGATTAAACGGCTTGAAATCAACCTTTAGATTATATTTCCTTGCCAGTTCGAAATATGGAGATTTCGGATTCAGAGGTTCTGGCTGCGATACTAAAATCTTCTTTATTTTCAACTCTTTACGGTTTAAGTTCAACTTTCAAAGTAACCCAAGCCAATCAAACGAGACCTGTAAAATATTTTATTACTATCAAAACAGGCAGAATTTCCAGCGCACAAAGGTATAAAATCAAATAGAATATTGAAATATTCCTGTTTAGAAAAATTATCAGGAGCCGGATTATCCTTATCAGATACATTATTCCTAGCACGATCATACCTGATTTGATAAGCACAGTTCCTGAAAGTATTCTTGTATAGGTCATAAGTACAATAATTATGAACAGGAACAAAGCTCCGAATCTGTATGACTGGTATATTCCCAGCAGGTATTGTCTGAATATTTCGTGTTGTCCGCTTGCAGCACCGGTGAGTACACAAACAATATGCCTGAGAGTAATGGCCAGGCTAATAACCCCAATAGCTATTAACCAGATAGTGAATCCTTTGAATCCCAAAGGAATAAATTCATAAAATGACGCAGCCAAATAACCAAACAATCCGATAATAAGAAATGAACTCAGATTCATAATAGTGGATTGCCATTGAAACAGACCTCCCATATCTCGTGATGCCGGATCATTTGTTCCCCTTAATGATAAAAATTTGGCAAGATCAGGCATTATTTTTTTTGATGTTGCCCTGATAAGAGAATATAAAAAAGCTGAGAGAAGTACAATCAGAATTATCCAGTCGGCATGGAGAGGCTGTGCCGGCAGATCCTTCCCCGGTTTAAGTTGTTTTATCAGAAATGCTCTCTCTTCTGCCTGCTGCTGTTGTACTTTTTCGGTAAAGATGAAAGGAAATTGTTTATATGATCCGGCCTGAATTTTAAGAGCAACATTATTGCTGTCATAATATGTAACATCAGCAATGCTGTTTCTTACGCAAACGGAAGTTGTGTCGGTAAAAGCAGGCAAAATTATTTTTGGTGCAACAGGAAGAGAGCGTTTCCCGGTATCCTTCAATGAAAATTGTCTCACAGGAGGAAGTGAGTAGGTAGTCGTCCTGACAGACTCCTTAATTAGAAATTTGTTAAATCTGAGAGTATCCTGCTGTGATTCTGAAATGGGAATTATCATCTCTTTGTCAATTCAAAACACAAAAGTAATGATAATAACAAGAGATAAATCAAAAATACTGCCGGCAGGTTCTTAAAAATGATTACTGGGGCAACCTGATATTTCTGAAAGAATGTTATTGGCCAGCCTGCTTGCTCCTATTCTGAACAAGGTATTATTTAACCATTCTTCCCCAAGACAATACTTTACAATCTGATGATAAATTATTGCATCGGCCGGTGTTACAATTCCTCCGGCAGCTTTAAACCCAACCCGGATACCTGTTTCAGAATAAAAATCAGAAATTGCACGGCACATTATATATGCAGCTTCCGGAGTAGCCGATACAGNCGTTTTGCCGGTAGATGTTTTAATGAAGTCGGCCCCTGCATCCATCGCAATCATCGACGCCATAAAAATTTGTTCAGGATCGACTAAGAGGCCTGATTCAACAATAACCTTTAATGTCTTGCTTCCTGTTGCTCCCTTTATTTCTCTGATTTCATCGGCAACAGAGGCAAAATCTTTACCAATAAATGCCCCGACCGGAATTACAATATCAATTTCGTCAGCACCTGCTTCAACGGCCATTTTACATTCAGTGACTTTTATACTTCTGAATGTCTGGGATGTAGGAAATGAACCCGCAACAGATGCTATTTTGATATTTCGTACAGTCAGTTTTTCTTTCACTACCGCCACAAAATTCGGGAATACACATATTGCAGCAATATTAGGGATATTTGAAAATCGTCCCGAAAAACTATTCACCTTTCCGGTAAAATGAATAATGTGGCTTTTATTATCGGTGGTATTCAGACTGGTAAGATCGATCATACTCAAAATACTCATCAGGAGATGTTTATCAGGAACACCAGGAACTGAGGAAAAGACTTTTTTGAGCCCCTTTTTTATTTCAGTTTCCGAAGGACATGATTTGATCAGTTTTTGATAAAGTTTTGTCATGTTATTGGTAGTTATTTTATTTTAAAACACAGCCTCACGAAAAATGCACGGGGTTAATATAATGCTTTTTGCTTTCAAAATTAATTTAATTGCAATATTATGTTGAGCTTCCTATTTCTCATGCCTGGCAAGAGAGGCAAAAATGCCAAAGACAGACAATATTGAAAAAATCACAAAACCCGTTTTCATTGCAGAAATAAGACCTTTATACGATGATGGATTAATAGTTTGTTTGCCAATGTATAATGAAATTAGCATCATTGCAATCCCCATGCTCATCATCTGGCCTATCATCCTCATTGTGCCTACAACTCCTGAAGCAACACCTAAATAACGTTTTTCAACGGAACTCATTATTGCATTTGAATTCGGAGAGGAGAACAGCCCGAAACCTATTCCCATCAGAAGAAGCAGTAAGACTATTATAGAGTCAGGCGTAGTTTCCCTGATAAAACAGAGTAATACAAGACCCACTGCAGTGATTCCCATCCCAACCGATGCTATTACTCCCGGATTTCTCTTATCGGATAATTTACCAGCTATCGGCGACAATAGTGCCATTGCTATTGGTTGCGAAATCATTATCAGTCCGGCTGTACGTGAATCAAGTCCTTTCANGTATTGAAGATAAAGACTGATAAAAAAGCCAATCGCACTTGTTGCCGAATAATTTATAAGCGCAGCAATGCTGGAGAAGGCAAAGATTTTGTTCCTCAGAATCAGTCGAATATCAAATACAGGATTGTTGATACTGTTTTCAAAAAACAAAAAGGCTCCCGCCATCAGAATGCCGGTTATTATGCATATCCATCCCATAGTGGAAGGAAGCTTCGAAAACCCATACATAAAACCTGCCAGAGCTATTCCGTATATAACAGATCCACGCCAGTCAAATCTTTCACCCACAGCTTCTGCCCATTCCGTTTTGATTTTTGTTTGAATCAATACCACTGAAATAATACCAAATGGTACAAGAAATGCAAAAATGCTTCTCCATCCAAGGTAATGAGTCAGCAGTCCTCCGATTACAGGTCCGAGTGATAATCCGAGATATGTTGCCGTAATGTTAATACCTATTGCTCTTCCTCTTTCTCCCGGTTGAAAAACAGAGGTTAGAATTGCCATACTTGTGCCAAAGATCATAGCACTTGCAAAGCCCTGCAAAATTCTTAGAAGAATCAATGAAGTAATACTGTTCGAAAAGNCTATAAGAAATGTAGATATTGTAAACAAGGAAATTCCGATTGTGAAGATCTTTTTTCTGCCGATGATATCGCCAAGCCGTCCAAATGGCAATAGGAAAATAGCAGATGTCAGTAAAAAACTACTTATTACCCAGCTGAGACTTATCGCGTTTGCATGCAGATCTTTTCCAATTGAAGGCAAAGCCAGGTTAACCGCCGAAGTAAGAAAGGGAGTCAGAAAAGCAGCAAATGTTGAAACAAGAAGTACCGAGTTCTTGAAGCTTTTTGCTTCAGATGCATCTGCATTCATATTCACTCCTTTTCTTTTGTTTTACCCCCCAACCCCCCCAAGGGGGGGCCATCAGGTAATAAAATTTTACTTTAACTCTTCAACATTTCAACGCATCAACCGACAAGCTATTCCTTTACCTTTGTATCAATTATTATTGTAACAGGACCATCATTTACAAGCCCCACCTCCATCATTGCTCCGAATTCACCGGTATAGACATCCTTTTTCATAAGACTGGAAAGTCTGACAATAAACCTGTTATACAATGGAATAGCAATATCGGGATGGGCGGCCCTGATATAGGAGGGCCGGTTTCCCTTTTTTGTCTTGGCATGAAGAGTGAACTGACTAATTGCCAGAATATCCCCTCCAACCTCAAGGACAGACAGATTCATCACTTCATGATTGTCATTAAATATTCTGAGATTGACTATTTTATTACAAAGCCATTCAATGTCAACATCATTGTCTGTGTCTTCAATACCTATAAGTACAAGCAACCCGGTTCCGATTTCAGATTTGATCCTGTTTCCGATTTTAACCGAGGCTCTGGTTACCCTCTGAATTACGGCTCTCATCTCTTACATGATTATTACGATCAAATATATACAATCAATTTCAAAATCATTTGAGTGATGATTTATATTATATTTGCGGACTCATGATCATTGCATGGACTACTTTACAATTCTGGTTATTGCGCTGGGTTTATCATTTGATACATTTGCAGTATCGTTATCGTACGGAGTGATCCGCAGTGGTATTCTTTTCCGGCAGGCATCGTGGATTGCAATTGTTCTGGCTGTATTCCAGGGGGGGCTTACAGTTGCAGGATATTTTTTGGGTTCAATATTTTCAGACGCACTAAAGGCGACAGATCACTGGGTTGCATTGGGTTTGCTGTCTTTCCTAGGGATGAAAATGATTGTTGAGGGGCTGAAAAAGACTAAAGATGAATCGCCAAAAGACTACAGTAGTGCCATCGTTCTTTTCACCATAGCATTTGGGACGAGCATAGATGCATTTGCTGTTGGCATAAGTTTTGCCCTCCTTGATGTAAAAATATGGGAGGCAGGTGTAGTTATTGGTGCCGTCACTTTTCTTGCGTCAATGACAGCTATCCGGATAGGAAAATCAGCAGGTGTAAGGCTCGGTAATAAAGTGGAAATAATAGGAGGATTGTTGTTAATTGCTATTGGAGTGAAGATCTTCCTGGAACATATACTGGCATAGTAAGAGTCTCCTGAAAATACATTCAAAACGGTACCAGACTTCTTTTCCTCTTATCGAATACTGCCATTTCGGTAAAACCTATGTACCTGAGTAACTCATATGCCTCATCAAAATACTGACCTACCCTCATTGGCATATGGGCATCGGAGTTAACACAGACAGGGACATTTTCTTCCCTGAAAATATGAAGAAAACGACGGTCGGGATAAAAGTCGGCAAGTGGTCTGTTTCTTCCGTTGGTATTCACCTCAAAGGCAACATTATTGTTTTTCATGGTAATTGCAAGTCGTCTGTAGAGCGGTTCAAGATCCGCAGAAGGTTTGTGACCATAAATTCTGATCAGGTCGCAGTGCCCGATAATATCAAATAGGCCTGATCCTGAAGCTTTTATTACAGATTCAAAGTAAGATTTAAAAAGTCTGTCAATACTTTTGCCTTCATAGAACTCGGGACCGAAATCTACTGTTTTATCACCGAGGTAGTGAACGGAGCCTATAATATAATCGAGAGGCAGTGGAAACAGAAATGCGGATATCTCATCTTCCTTTCCGGCGAAATAATCAACCTCAAGACCAATTTTAATCTTTATTCCCGTTGTGCTCTGCTGAAGAGCTTTTATGTGATTGATATATGGAAAAATGTTTACTGGATTCATATTCCAATCCTCAGTATCCTTGAATAAGGTAAGATGTTCAGAAAACCCGATCTCACTAAGTCCTGCTGCAAGTGCAGACCTGATATAGTCATCAGGCACTGATCGTCCATCGCTGTAGGTTGAATGCACATGGTAATCAGTTCTGTAAATCATCTGTTTGAAAATGAAGAGTTATACATTTAGAACCCCAAATTAGACCCAAATTTGCCAATAAAACAAATTGAAAATTGATAATGTGAACAGGAAAATGATAATTTTGTGAAAAAGAAAAAAACGTGAACGAAAAGAAAAAGCCATGCTCATGTGCAAGTTGTGATTTTCGGGATGTTGTTTTTTCCTTCCTCGATGATCCATCAGTTGAAGACTTATGCGATCATAAAGAGGAACAGTTCTTTCGTAAGGGGGAGATTATAAATCACGAGGGAGAAAAAATCAGCAATTTCAAATATCTGAAAAGCGGTCTTGTTAAACTTTACCGGAGAACTCAGTCGGGTGATGAGCAGGTAATAACAATTACACGGCCATTTGAATTCGTCAGCAATATGAGTATTTTTTCGGAGGATAAATACCAGTATTCTGTTTCCGCTCTTGAAGACTCTGTTGTGTGTATGGTAAAGCTGGATTTCATTAAACAATTGTTTATGAGAAATGGTGCATTTGCGATGGGACTTCTTACCAAAATATCGAGGATTAATGATAAAATTATAACGCAGACTCTCGATATAAGGCAAAAAAACCTGATTGGCAGGGTAGCTTTCGTATTACTGTATTTTACGAATGATATATATAAATCGAGGGTCTTTGACCTGCCTGTTTCCAGGAAAGAAATTGCGGATTATATAGGAATGAGTACCGCTAACGTAATCAGGACATTATCTGATTTTAAAAAAGAGGGTATTATCCGCGTCTTTGGAAAAACTATTGAAATAGTCGATGTTGCAAAACTTGAAATTATTTCGAAACTTGGCTGACAAATCCTTACTTTTATTGAAGTAGAACATCCCTGAGTGCTTCTTCGAGCATGCTATAACGAAATCGGAATCCGGAATTAATTATTTTATCGGAAGATACACGGCTCCCTGTCAGGATCACCTCTGACATTTCTCCAAGAATGAGCTTTAGGAGAAAGCCTGGCACTGGCACTCTCAGAACGGGCCTCTTCATAATCTTTCCAAGGATTTTCATAAAATCATCATGTGTGACTTGTTGTGGCGCAACGGCATTAAACGACCCGTTAATGCCGGAATTTTCAATTGCTTTCAGATAAATGTTGCAAAGGTCGCTAATATGAATCCATGGCATATATTGGAACCCGCTACCTGTTTTTACCAGGAAACCGAAATTCGCCGGCTTCATGAGTTTTGACAATGCACTGTCGTTTTTCTCAAGAACAATGGCTGTCCTGATTTTTACCGTTCGTATACCTGAGTTTTGAAAAAGATCAGCCGCTGCTTCCCATTGCCCGCAGACAGAACCCAGAAAATCCTGAGCAGGGGGATCATTTTCCACGAAGACTTTTGCTGAAGTTTCAGCACCATAGATCCCTGTTGCAGAAGCGGAAATAAATGCCTTTAAACTTATTCCACTTTCCGTTATTGTTTTATGAAGTAATTTCGCTGAATCAACCCGACTTCTGATTATTTCAATCTTCCGCTCACTGGTCCATCTTTTTTCGCCGATATTAGCTCCTGCAAGATGAATTATATAATCAGTGCCATCGAGCGCCGCCCGATCAATCAGTCCCTTTTCAGGATCCCACCTGTAGACTCTGATATATCCGGGCTTGGCAACACCTCTCGAAAGATGCGAAACATTATAACCTGCTTCAAGCAGGGCAGATGTAAGATATTTACCAATAAGTCCGGTCCCGCCCGTAATCAAAACAGATAGTTTTTTTTGAGAATTAATACTGTTTCGGTTTGCCGGCATAATAAGTGTTTTTGGAATAATATTAAAAAGTTTTACTTTAGAGGTCTTAAATTTACTAATAATGGTATCAAATAAAAAGCAAAAGATCATGGCAACTCAGAAATCAACTAAAGGGATAATTGCTATTCTAACGGGTGGGGGCGATGTCCCCGGACTTAATCCGGCTATCAGAGCAGTGACAATCCGTGCTAACCGTGAAGGATACAAAGTAATCGGACTTCGCAGGGGATGGGCAGGTATCTCAGAATTAATAAGAGACACAAAAGCAGACAACAGTAATAATTTTCAGGTATTGACCGATGATATAGTTAATAAGGCAGGGCGTACCGGGGGAACATTTCTGCATACCTCAAGAACAAGACCCAGCCATATGTCAAAGGCAAGTGTTCCTGAACATCTTCAGAGCACCTATAATGCAGAATATAATGATATTACGCCAGAGATAATCAAGAATCTGGAATGGCTGGGAGTTGATTATCTTATTCCGATTGGTGGCGATGATACCCTGAGTTATGGCGTTCATCTTTACAAAAAAGGAGTAAATGTTGTGGCCATTCCAAAAACAATGGATAATGATGTGCCCGGGACAGATTATTGTATCGGCTTCAGTACCTGTATTTCAAGAACCATTCAGATGACGAACAGTTTAAGAACATCTGCCGGTTCGCACGAAAGACTATTGGTACTTGAAGTATTCGGCAGATACGCGGGTTTTACAGCAATGCTGCCTACACTGGCAGGTGCAGCAAACAGATGCGTAATTCCTGAATATGAGTTTGATATTGAGCATCTCACAAAACTTCTTGTTGAAGACAGAAATCAAAACCCAAGTAAATATTCTGTTGTTCTGATTTCGGAAGGAGCAATGTTTAAAGGAGGTGAGATGATTTTTTCCGATAGCGAAAAAGACGCATATGGTCATGCAAAACTTGGCGGCATTGGTGATATGGTATCAGCAAAACTTAAAGAGATTTCACCNAAATTTAATAATGGNAAAACAATTAATGTAATTTATCAGAAGCTTGGCTATATGGTNCGCGGAGGTGATCCTGACGCACTCGATTCCATTGTGCCGATGGCATATGGAAATCTCGCCCTTGATCTGGTTCTGAAGGGTGTTCATGGCAGAATAGTTGTCCTTAAGAACGGGCGATATGATAATTTACCCATTGATGTGGTTACAGCATCAAAAAAAATAGTAAGGCTCGCTGATTATAACACTGAAAGACTGAGGCCTTANTATCACAGTTTTGAGATGAAACCATTCCTGCTTATGGCATCGGATAATTAGAAGAATTCACAGTTTTTATCAGAATAATCAGAGACGTTCAATTTGGACGTCTCTGATTTTATTAACCGATCTTTCTCCGATGTTAGGGGCCATCCCTTTGTGAACCTTCGTGATAACCTTTGTGNNCCTTCGTGGTAAAACATAATTCATTTAAACCCAAAGGATCACAAAGTAAGGCACAAAGTAACACAAAGGAAAAAATCAGATAATGCTGCTTTTTTCTTTATTTTTGTCACAAATAATTATATATTGGAAAAAGGAATCGTATTAAAATCCACGGGGAGCAGATACAGAGTTCTCTACGGTGATGGATTGACAATTGATTGTTCCATAAAAGGGAAACTCAGAATTAAAGAATTCCGGACTACCAATCCAATAGCTGTGGGAGACAACATCTTATTCGAAATAGATAAAAAAACTGATTCCGGTATAATAACGGAAGTACTCNATCGGAGGAACTGGATCTTAAGAAAGGCATCGAATCTCTCTAAACATTCCCAGATTATTGCTGCGAATATTGACCAGGTATTTCTCATGGTAACAATAATTCTTCCGGAGACACCTGTAGAATTTATTGACAGGTTTCTCATCTCTGCAGAAGCTTACCGTGTCCCTGCTAAAATAATTATTAATAAGACAGATCTTTATGGCAAGATAGAATTAGCCAGGCTTGACCAGCTTGAGAAGATTTACGAAAGTATTGGTTATGAATGCATAAGACTATCNATGAAAGATACAATTAATCTGGAAGCGCTCAANGACTTATTGAAGGGCAAAACCAGCCTGATTTCGGGAAATTCGGGTGTGGGGAAGACNACCCTNCTGAATGCNCTTAATCCTNTGCTTAATCTCAAAACGGCCGAAATTTCAGATTATCATAAGCAGGGTAAGCATATCACCACCTTTCCGGAAATGCATAAAATGCCGTTTGAAGGATTTGTCATCGATACTCCCGGAATAAGGGGATTTGGGGTAGTTGATATGGACAGGAATGAGATTTACCATTTTTTCCGCGAGATATTCAGATTTTCAAAGAAGTGCAGATTTAATAATTGTCTGCATCTCGATGAGCCGGGATGTGCAGTCAGAAGTGCTGTTGAAAACGGGGAGATTGCGTTTCTCAGGTATAAAAGTTATCTGAATATTATGGATGGCGATAATGGCAAATACAGGTAAAAAAATGTTGCATTAATAAATTATCTTTATATACTTTAAGAGATAAACACATTAATCAAATGAGAAAGATTCTTATACTTGTCTATACAGCATTCTTATTAATTATAATTGCTAATTATATTTATTATAAAAGTCTGTATAATAAGCAGGTAAGTTATATAATTGAATTGCTTGATCAGCAGGTACAAACAGTTGGACTTTCGGTTGACAGCATCAACTACTGGTTTCCAAATGATTTAAACCGGATCATCTATAAGGAGGATCTTAGCCTGTTTTTTACAAATCCGGAAAACCAATTAACTGCAAAGGAAAGAATGAAGCTCTTCTTTTCCAAGTACAATGATTTTGTGACTGGAATTAAGTATTTCGATAACAACAGAAATGAATTCACCTTAAAAAAAGACAATGACAATAATAGTGGAGAATGGCTTGAGCAACCATTTATTCTTCACTCACAGGCAAAAATGTATAACATGGAAAAGCTGGTTTTGGAAAACCAGAAATTTAATTATTATCAGCCCGTCTTAAAAAATAATGAAACAATCGGAAATATTGTCATTACTGTTGATTATCAGAAATATTTTAAAAATCTTTTATCGGAGTTTAATCTTAAGAACTATCAATGGCAATGGGTTTTAAGCGACTCGGGAGAGATTGTTTTCGATAATAACAGGAACAAGGTCCTATACCTTGAACTGAATAAAATAACTAAAGGTCTTACCGCCGGATCTATTGAGAATATAATTCATAAAGCTGTTATAAACGGGAAAGGTGAGAAATTAATGTCATCATATTATTCTACTCAACTTCTTCAGAGAGAACTGGGTATTGTCTTTTCAGCTCCAATAACACGTTTTCAGAAATATATAATCGGAAATTCTTTTTTCATTGTGCTGGCGACATTACTGTTGATTCAGGCAATCATCTATTTATTCTGGCGACATATCAGATCTCAACGGACTCAAATGGAAAGTTTAAAGACTTCAGAAAAGATGCTTTTTAAATTGATTGAAGAGATGCCTGTAGGAGTTATTGTTCATAATAAGAGCAGGGAAATACTAAAGGCAAATAAAGTAGCTGCCAGCCAATATTCCTACCTGAATGAAGCCGAGATGAAGGGCAAGATATTCCCCGAATCATCCCTATCGGGGGATAATGATTATTATTCAAAAAACCTGGGAGGATCATTCAACCCCGACCAATTTGTAATTATCAAGAAAGAAATAGGAGAACTCGTTCTCTACAGAAACAGCATACAGGTGATGTTTCTTGGAGAAGAAGCTACAATGGAGATACTTATTGATGTAACAATGCTGGAATCTGCCAGAAAGGAAGAAGCAAAGGCCAATGAGGCAAAATCGGAGTTTCTTGCAAGAATGAGTTATGAGATCAGAACACCTCTGAACGGGATAATAGGCATTACAGATGTTCTCAGAAAATACCATCTCACACCGGAAGCAAAAGAGATTGTAGGACTGCTGCACCGCTCAACAGAGGTACTCCTGAGTATAATAAATGATATCCTCGATTTTTCCAGAATAGAATCAGGGAAAATGATACTCGATGAAGTGCCATTCAATTTAAGGGAAGAGATAAATTACTGTACCGATCTGGCAAAAACGAGCATAGCTGCCAACGATCTGAAATTGCTCTGTACGGTTGAAGACAATGTACCAGAAAGCATTATTGGTGATCCATTCAGGCTTAGACAAGTTCTGACAAATCTTATTAATCACTCTATACAAAATACCGATAAAGGCGAAATACAACTAAAGTGCAAGCTTCAGAACAGCAAAGACGGTGTTATAACTCTCGAATTCGACTTACTCGATACAGGCAGGAGCTTCGACAAAGTGAGTCTTAAAAAGATCTTTGGTGATTTTGTAAATATAGAATCAAAAAAAGTCAGAACAAATGATGATTCCGGCTTTGGCACAATATTGTCAAAACAGCTTGTTGAACTGATGGGTGGGGAGCTNCAGGCTGTAAGTCCATCGGGGTTATCAGGAGATTTAGGAACCAGGGTGTCATTTACCATGACCAGCTACTCTAATGACCGACAGATAAAGGAGCTCTCATTTGAGAATATAAAATCATTTGATAAAATCAGAACCCTGGTAATAACAGGAAACCAGAATCGTGATGAAGAGATCCTAGGAGCACTTCACAGGCTGGGACTTACTGTTACCATCACCACCTTTCAGCGATCGACTGTGAGCCAGATTAAGACGAATCTGAACTATCCTGAGGAAAGATATAACCTTGTTATCGTTTTTGACGACGATGAGTTTGACGGCTTTGAGGCTGCCAGGGCAATATGGGAAAGCAGGCTTTCTGCTAACTTCATCATGTTCATGATAAGCTCGAATGATAAAAAAGGAAACTGGCTGAACTGCATAACACTCGGTATTGATCACTATCTGATAAAGCCCTTCGATGTAAGTGAATTACTGGGTATAGTAAAGAACAGTTTTCCCTTCCTTGAGGATCAGACAGCAGCTGTCGAAATAGGCACAATAAGAACTGATCTAAGCATTTTGATAATTGAGGATAACAAGATGAATCAGAATGTTATCGGAACAATGCTTAAAAGTATGGGGTATTCTTTCGACCTTGCAGATGATGGTTGGGAGGGATATCAGCAGGCAAAGGCTAAAAAATTTGATCTTATTTTCATGGATCTTATCATGCCTGAAATGGATGGATTCGAATCGGCGCAACGAATTTTAAAAATTGACAAATCAGTTTTAATAGTTGCATTTACAGCTGATAATATGCCTGAGACAAAAAGAAAAGCAGAACTTTCAGGAATAAAGGATTTTATTTCAAAGCCTGTCAGAATNGAGGAACTAAAAAGACTTTTCGCCAGGTATTTTAAAAAGTAAATATCAGACAGAGGCTGGTTAAGTTACTTAGTGACCCTTAGTGATTACCTTTGAGCTCCTTTGTGGTAAAAAGAAATCCAATTAAACACAAAGGATCACTAAGAACTCCACAAAGTAACACAAAGGTATCATTGTCTTACTAATTATGACAACCCAAAAAAACGATATAAAAGAATTTCTTGAACTCTCGGGAATAATACCGGTTGTGGATGTGAGATCTCCTTCAGAGTTTAAAGCAGGTCATATACCCGGAGCATTCAATATACCTCTATTTGATGATAAAGAGAGGGAAGCTGTAGGTACAAAATATAAAAAGGAGGGTCGGATTCCGGCAATACTTGAGGGGCTTAAACATTCAGGTCCTGCTCTCGAAGGAAAACTTGAACAAGCCCTTAAGATCGCAAAAAACAACAAGCTTCTTCTGCATTGCTGGAGAGGAGGGATGAGATCGGAAGCTATGGCCTGGCTCTTTTCTTTAGGAGGGATTGAGGTGAANGTGCTTGAGGGAGGATATAAATCTTATCGCAGGCATATTCTGGGTTGTCTTGACGAAAAAAGAAAAATGATTGTTCTCGGCGGAATGACCGGAAGCAGCAAGACTCATATCCTCAGATGTCTTAAGTCGAAAGGTCAACAAATTCTTGATCTTGAACATCTGGCAAATCATAAAGGTTCTGCATTTGGAGCTCTTGGTCAGCAGCCTCAGCCATCGACAGAACACTTTGCCAATCTTCTCTTTACGGAGTGCATTAAGTTAAACAGGAATCAACCTCTGTGGATTGAAGATGAAAGCCGCAATATAGGCTCTGTCTTTATACCCGATGGGTTCTACATTAATATGCAGGAAACACCAGCTGTTGTTCTGGTTATGGATACCAAAACCAGGTTGCCACGACTTATGACAGAGTATTCAGCTTTTCCAAAAGAATCACTGAAGGCATCTTTAATAAAAATTAGCAGGCGACTAGGTGGAGATATGACTTCAAGCGCAATTGATGCTGTTGAAAATGGGGATTTGGCAAAAGCTATAGAGATCGTTTTATACTACTACGACAAGGCTTATATGTATGGATTGAAAAAAAAGAAGGATACAAACATAATTTATGTTAATACCGATACTGATGATATTGAAGCAAATGCTTTAAAAGTATTAGATGCCGCAACTAAGATTAGATGGTAATTCAGGACTCCAG
>JGI20214J51088_10001189_pt1 | contig 17746 bp, 17 predicted proteins | sample WetSurMetagenome_FD_51088 | JGI IMG/M metagenome (IMG submission 51088) | reverse complement strand
CGCCTGCAGGAAATCGATCTGCGCGCGCAGCTGCCAGGCGCCGAGCGTCTGCCCCGCCGCAAGCGTGGCGCCCTGAAGCGCCGCGCGACCGGTGTTACCGGCGCAGCCGTAGTCGTAGGCGGGGTCGGCCGGACACAGGCTGCGGTCGCTCTCGTAGCCGATCAACTCGTGCACGAGGTTGCGGTAGACGGTGACGGCCGCACTGCCGCCCGCGCGCTGCCAGTCCAGCCCGATCTCGGCGCTGCGCCCGCGCTCGGGTTGCAGTGTGGCCACGCCGTAGCCCGGGTAGTACAGGTCGTTGAAGCTCGGCGCGCGGAAGGTGCTGCCGGCGAGTGCACGCAGACGCCAACCGGGCGCGAAGGCGACGCCTCCGCCGAGACGCCCGGTCGTGACGCCGCCGAAGTCCGAGCTCTGGTCGCGACGCAGTTCGGCCTGCCAGGACCAGACCCCGGACTTGCCGTCGAGCGCGAGCACGAGCGCGGTGTTGCGCCGCTCGGCGTCTGCGAGGTAGCTGCTCGTCGCGGCGCGCTCGACACCGTGTTCGATCGCAGCGATCCATTGGCCGAGTCGCCCGGTCGTCCAGGCGAGCTGCGCTCCGGCATGGTCACGCGTGGTGCGGTAGTGCTCGAGCAGGTCGGCGCCGCTGGTCGAGTCGTCGATGTCGCGCGAAACGCGCGCGGTGCCGGTCCAGCCCGAAGCCAGCGCGCCGCGCCAGTCGAATGCGCTGACCTGGCTTTCCGCAACGGTGCGGAAGTTCGGCGTGTTGTCCTGCAGGTAGAGCGGCGGCAGGTACTGGCTGCTGTCGAACTGGCTGTCGAGCCGACTGCGCAGCAGCATGAGGCCGATGCGCTGCCCGTCCGCCGGACGCCAGCCGATCCGCGCCTGCGCCGAGCCGAGGTGGTAGCCGTCGCGATCCGGGTTGTAGTTGCCGTAGGCGTCGCCCGGGCGCAGCGTGGAGACGCCGACGCTGCCCTCGTGCGCGGCCGACGCGGCAAGGTCCCAGCGTCCGACGCTGCCGCTCACGCCCAGACTTGCGCTGCGGCTGCCGTAACCACCGACGCCGGCGCTGGCGTTCAGGTGCGCCGCGCCGGCACCGCGGCGCGTGAAGACCTGGATCACGCCGCCCACCGCGTCGGCGCCGTAGAGGCTGGAGCCAGGGCCGCGCAGCACCTCGATGTGGTCGATCTGCGACAGGTCGATGCCGTCGAGCGAGGGCGTGCCCAGCGTCGCCGAGCCGACGCGCACGCCGTCGACGAGCAGCACCGTCTGGCCGCTCGAGGCACCGCGGATGAACAGGCCGCTGGTCTGGCCCGGTCCGCCGTTGCGCGAGAGCTGCAGCCCGGCCTCACGGCGCAGCAGGTCGGCAAGAGAGTCGGCCGTCGACGCGGCGATCGTCGCGCGGTCGATCACGACCACGTCGGCCGCAAGCTGATCGGCGACGACGGGTTCGCGCGACCCGGTGACGACGACCACCGACTGGGCGCGCACGGCGCCCACGGGAACGAGACAGGACAATGCCGCGGCGATGGCCGTGCGGCGCATGGTTGAACGAGCCAAGAAAACCTCCAGCCGCACGCCCCGTGCGGACCAGCGTTGAACCGGCCGGCCTCGCGCAGGGGTGAGGCGCAGCGCAGGCGCCGGCAGGTCGACGGATCGACGCACCGGCGCTGCAATGCGTCGCCCTCCGCGACGTCAGCTTCCCGAGCATCAGGCCGGTATCCGGGCTTGCGAGTGCCGGTCTCGTGAACGAGACCGAAGCCGACAGCGCCTTCCCAGTTCCTTCGAACCAGTGGCTGCGATGCTGACGGCACCTCGCTGACCGTTGCGGGGGCAGCGCCGGAATGACGCTGCGGTTCCGACGAACCGCAGCGCGCACCGGCTTCCCGTTGAACCGGCCGCCCTGGGCAAGGGCGGCACGGCACCTGGTGCAAGCGCGCGCAGTCTAGCGCCGCGCCGTGTCCGGTCCGCGTCGGACCCGGTCGATATAATCGCCGTTTACCACCAGGGCACTCGTGCGCGAGCGGCCTCACGACATGACCAAGTTCGTCTTCGTCACCGGCGGTGTGGTGTCCTCCCTCGGCAAGGGCATCGCGGCGGCCTCGCTGGCTGCGATCCTCGAATCGCGCGGCCTCAAAGTCACCCTCATCAAGCTGGACCCCTACCTCAATGTGGACCCGGGCACGATGAGCCCGTTCCAGCACGGCGAGGTCTTCGTCACCGACGACGGCGCCGAGACCGACCTCGACCTCGGCCACTACGAGCGCTTCATCACGACGCGGATGAAGCGCACGAACAACTTCACCGCCGGCCAGATCTACAAGAGCGTGCTCGAGAAGGAGCGCCGCGGCGACTACCTGGGCAAGACGGTGCAAGTGATCCCGCACGTCACGAACGAGATCCAGGAATTCGTCAAGCGCGGCGCCAACGACGTCGACCTGGCGATCGTCGAGATCGGTGGCACCGTCGGCGACATCGAGTCGCTGCCCTTCCTGGAAGCCGTGCGCCAGATGAGCCTGAAGCTCGGCCCGGCGAACAGCGCCTTCGTCCACCTGACCTACGTGCCCTTCATCGCCGCCGCCGGGGAGCTGAAGACCAAGCCGACGCAGCACACGGTGCAGAAGATGCGTGAGATCGGCATCCAGCCAGACGTGCTGCTGTGCCGCGCCGACCGTCCTATTCCAGACGACGAGCGCGAGAAGATCAGCCTGTTCACGAACGTGCAGTCGCACGGCGTGATCAGCATGTGGGACGTCGACACGATCTACAAGGTGCCGCGCCTGCTGCATGAGCAAGGCCTGGACGAGCTGATCTGCATGAAACTGCAGCTGCTCACCAAGCCCGCCGACCTGCGGCGCTGGGACGCGCTGGTGCACGAGGTCGAGCACCCGCAGCATGTCGTCAAGATCGCGATGTGCGGCAAGTACACCGACCTGTCGGATTCGTACAAGTCGCTGAACGAGGCGCTGCGCCACGCCGGCATCCACAACCACGCGAAGGTCGAGATCGATTACGTCGACGCCGAGACGCTGACCGAGGCGACCGCGGCGCAGCTCGCGCGCTTCGACGCGATCCTCGTGCCGGGCGGTTTCGGCAAGCGCGGCATCGAGGGCAAGGTCGTCGCGGCGCAGTACGCGCGCGAGCAGCGCGTCCCCTACCTGGGCATCTGCCTGGGGATGCAGGTTGCGACGATCGAATACGCGCGCCATGTCGCCGGCCTGGCCGAGGCCAACAGCACCGAGTTCGACGCCGCGACGCCGCACCCGGTGATCGCACTGATCGAGGAATGGCAGGACGCCGACGGCTCGATCCAAAAGCGCAACGCCGGCTCCGACCTCGGCGGCACGATGCGCCTGGGCGCGCAGAGCAGCGACGTCGAACCCGGCACGCTGGCGCATCGGATCTACGGCCCGGTGGTCACCGAGCGCCACCGCCACCGCTATGAGGCCAACGTGCACTACCTCGAGCGGCTGCAGCAGGCCGGGCTCGTGATCAGCGCGCTGACGCAGCGCGAGAGGCTGACGGAGATCGTCGAGCTGCCGCAAGCCGTGCACCCATGGTTCATGGGCGTGCAGTTTCACCCCGAGTTCAAGAGCACGCCCTGGGACGGACACCCGCTGTTCAGTAGTTACGTGAAGGCGGCGCTGGAGCACCAGGCGCGGCGCGCCCAGGTGCCGATGAAGGCGGTGGCCTGACCATGCAACTNTGCGGTTTCGAGGTCGGCCTGGCCCGGCCCTTCTTCCTGATCGCCGGCCCCTGCGTGGTCGAGAGCGAGCAACTGCAGATGGACGTCGCCGGCCGATTGAAGGAAATCACCGCCGCCCTGGGCATCCCGTTCATCTTCAAGAGCAGCTACGACAAGGCCAACCGCAGCAGCGGTGCGAGCTTCCGCGGCCCCGGCATGGAGCGCGGCCTCGAGATCCTGGCCAAGGTGAAGCGCGAGCTGAATGTGCCGATCCTCACCGATGTGCACGGCGAGGCCGAGGTCGCGCAAGTGGCGGCGGTCGTCGACGTGCTGCAGACGCCGGCGTTCCTGAGCCGGCAGACCGACTTCATCCGCGCCGTCGCCCAGAGCGGCAAGCCAGTGAACATCAAGAAGGGCCAGTTCCTCGCGCCGCACGACATGAAGAACGTCGTCGACAAGGCGCGTGCCGCGGCGCGCGAGGCAGGCCTGTCGGAGGACCGATTCATGGCCTGCGAGCGCGGCGTCAGCTTCGGCTACAACAACCTCGTCTCCGACATGCGCAGCCTCGCGATCATGCGCGAGACCGGCGCGCCGGTGGTCTTCGACGCGACCCACAGCGTGCAGCTGCCCGGTGGCCAGGGCACGAGCAGCGGCGGCCAGCGCGAGTTCGTGCCGGTGCTCGCGCGCGCGGCGGTCGCGGTCGGCATCGCCGGGCTCTTCATGGAGACCCACCCCGATCCGGCGCACGCGCTCAGTGACGGCCCGAACGCGGTGCCGCTCAAGCACATGAAGGCGCTGCTCGAACACCTGCTCGCGCTCGACCGCGTCGTCAAGGCGCAGCCGCTGCTCGAGAACGACTTTTCCTGAGGACATGGCCCACCCCCGAAGCGCCTTCGGCGCTCCCTTTCCAGGAGGCGACCGCGATGGACCGGCGCAGCCGAATCCACCGGGTCCGCCTGGGAACTCACTCTTGCCGTTGAAGGTCTGAGATGCCCGTTGCCTATCTGATCGTCGAATCGCAAGTCATCGACCCCGAGGCCTTCAAACGCTACATGGCCGCGGCCCCCGATGTGGTGAAGGCCTTCGGTGGCGAATACCTCGTGCGCGGCGGTCGCAGCGAAGTGCTCGAGGGCGACTGGCAGCCGCCGCGCATGACCGTGCTGCGCTACCCCAGCTTCGAGGCGGCGCGCGCGATGTACGACAGCCCGGCCTATGTGGCCGCGCGCGCGCTGCGCCAGGGCACGACCGCCTGCTTCAACATGGTGCTCGTCGAAGGCCTGGACCAGCCACCGGCCTGAACGACACCCCCTCCGCAAGCACCCCCACAAGGAACCGAATGAGCGCCATCGTCGATATCGTCGGCCGAGAGATCCTCGACAGCCGCGGCAACCCAACCGTCGAATGCGACGTGCTGCTGGAGTCCGGCACGATGGGCCGCGCCGCGGTGCCCAGCGGCGCGTCCACAGGTAGCCGCGAGGCGATCGAGCTGCGCGATGGCGACAAGGGCCGCTACGGCGGCAAGGGCGTGCTGCGCGCGGTCGAGCACGTCAACACCGAGATCAGCGAGGCCGTGCTCGGGCTCGACGCCTCCGAGCAGGCCTTCCTCGACAAGACCCTGATCGACATCGACGGCACCGAGAACAAGAGCCGGCTCGGCGCGAACGCGATGCTGGCAGTGAGCATGGCCGTCGCGCGCGCCGCGGCAGAGGAATCGGGGCTGCCGCTGTACCGCTACTTCGGTGGCATGGGCCGGATGAGCCTGCCGGTGCCGATGATGAACGTCATCAACGGCGGTGCGCACGCGAACAACAACCTCGACTTGCAGGAGTTCATGATCCTGCCGGTGGGCGCACCCAGCTTCCGCGAGGCGCTGCGCTACGGCGCCGAGGTCTTCCACGCGCTGAAGAAGATCATCGACGCGAAGGGCATGCCCACCAGCGTCGGCGATGAAGGCGGCTTCGCGCCCAACGTCGCCAGCCACGAGGCGGCGATCCAGCTCATCCTCGAGGCCATCGACAAGGCCGGCTACACCGCCGGCGAGCAGATCGCGATCGGCCTGGACTGCGCCGCGAGCGAGTTCTATAAGGACGGCAAGTACGAACTCGCCGGCGAAGGGCTGAGCCTGAGCGCGCCGGAGTGGACCGACATCCTCGCGACCTGGGTCGACAAGTACCCGATCCTCAGCATCGAGGACGGCATGGCCGAAGCCGACTGGGAAGGCTGGAAGCTGCTCGCCGAGCGCCTGGGCAAGAAGGTGCAGATCGTCGGCGACGACATCTTCGTCACCAACACGAAGATCATCCAGCAGGGCATCGAGCGCGGCGTCGCCAATTCGGTGCTGATCAAGATCAATCAGATCGGCACGCTCTCCGAGACCTTCGCCGCGATCGAGATGACCAAGCGCGCCGGCTGGACCAACGTGATCAGCCACCGCAGCGGCGAGACCGAGGACAGCACGATCGCCGACATCGCGGTCGGCACCAACGCCGGCCAGATCAAGACCGGCTCGCTGTCGCGCAGCGACCGCATCGCCAAGTACAACCAGCTGCTGCGCATCGAGGAAGACCTCGGTGACATCGCCAGCTACGCCGGCCGCGCAGCCTTCTACAACCTGAGGTAGCAGACGCTTGCGCTGGGTCACGGTCCTGCTCGCGCTGCTGCTCGCCGCCGTGCAAGCCGGCCTGTGGTTCGGCCACACCAGCATCCCGTACGTGATCGGGCTGCGCGCGCAGCTCGCGACCCAGATCGCGACCAACGACGCCGCACAGCAACGCAACCAGCGGATCGCGGCCGAGGTCAGCGACCTGAAGGAAGGGCTGGAGATGGTCGAGGAAAAGGCACGCGGAGAGCTCGGCATGGTCAAGCCGAACGAGATCCTGGTCCAGCTCGAGCCCCAGCCCGCGTCGGCGCCGAAGTAGGTCGACGGTGCTCGCCTCCCTGCTGCATGCGGCGCGGCCGCTGTTCGCGAGCGCGTTCACGTTCTGGGGCAGCCCGGTCACCTGGCTTGAGGTCGTGGCGTTCTGGCTCTCGGTCTGGATGGTGCTGTGCAACCTGCGCGTGAACCCGCTGGGCTGGCCGCTCGCGATCGTGAGTTCGCTGCTCTACGCGCTACTCTTCACCGACAGCCGACTCTACGGCGAGGCGAGCCTGCAGATCTTCTTCGCGCTGATCTCGGTCTGGGGCTGGTGGCAATGGCTGCGCGGCACCACCGGCGAAGGCGAGGCCCTGCGCGTGCACCGACTCCGCGCGCGCCAGGCGATCTATGCCGCGCTCGCCACCGCCGCCGCCTGGCCGCTGCTCGGCACGCTGCTGCACCATGTGACGAACAGCGACGTGCCCTACCTCGACGCGCTGCCCACGGTGGGCAGCGTCGCGGGCCAGTTTTTGCTCGGGCGCAAGCTGGTCGAGAACTGGCCCGTGTGGATCGCGGTGAACCTGGTCAGCATCGGGCTGTTCGCCTACAAGGGGCTGTGGCTGACGGTGCTGCTCTACGCGGTCTTCGTGGTGCTCGCCATCGCCGGCTGGCGCGAATGGCGTCGGCTCGCGTCGACCGGTGCATCGACGAAGGCGTCGCATGGCTGAGCTGATCGCGATCGTCGGCGCCGAGAGCACGGGCAAGACCGTTCTCGCCGCGGCGCTGACCGAGCGGATCGCACACGAGACCGGCCTCGCCTGCACCTGGGTGCCCGAGCAGCTGCGCCTGTGGTGCGAACGCGAAGGGCGCACGCCGCGCTCGCACGAGCAGGCGGCGATCGCCGCCGCGCAGCGCGACGCGATCGAGACCGCCGCAGCCGCGCACGCCGTCGTCGTCTGCGACACGACGCCGCTGATGACGGCGGTCTACAGCCGGATGCTGTTCGCCGACGACAGTCTGGTTGACGAAGCCGCCGCCTTTCAGCGCCGCTGTACGGCCACGCTGCTCACCGCACTCGACCTGCCCTGGGTCGCCGACGGTCTGCAGCGCGACGGCCCGCAGGTGCGCGCGCCGGTCGACGCCCTACTGCGCGAGCTGCTGCTCGCTCAACGGCTGCCCTGGTCGCTAGTCGCGGGCAGCGGCGCGGCAAGGGTCGAGAACGCGCTCGACGCCGTGGCGCCGCGGCTACGTGCAGCGGCGGCGCCGCGCCGCGGCCTGTTCACGCGCTTGGCCGAGCGCAACGCAGCCGACCGGCCCTGGGTCTGCGAACTGTGCGACGACCCGGACTGCGAGCACCGCTCACTGAACCGAGGCCGTTGACGGCGGCTGGTCGCGCCCGGGCGTGAACATCTCGCCCACGTCGACCACGTCGAAGCGGTACTGCAGGCCGCAGAACTCGCAGCCGACCTCAACCTCTCCGCGCTCGGCAATCAGGCTCTCGCTCTCGTCGCGCCCGAGCCCGCGCAGCATGTTGCGCACGCGCTCGCGCGAACAGCGGCAGGCGAAGCGCGGGTGCTCGGCATCGAACAGACGCAACGTTTCCTCCCAGAAAAGCCGGTGCAGGATCTGCTTGGGCTCCAGCGTCAGCAGTTCGTCGCGCGTCAGTGTCGCGGCCAGCAACGCGATGCGGTCGAAGGCTTCGCTCAGGCCGATCTCGTCCTCGTTGCGCCGGCCCAGATTGCCCTCGCCCTCGACCGGCAGGCGCTGGATCAGCAGCCCGGCGGCGACATGGTCGTCGGCGGCGAGCACGAGCCGCGTGTCGAGCTGCTCGGACTGAAGCATGTAGTGCTCTAGCACCTGTGCAACCTCCTGCAGCGGCTCGCGCCGGTCGCCGTGCAGCGGCACGATGCCCTGGTAGGGCTGCTGCCCGGGCAGCTTGTCCTTCGGATCGAGCGTGATCGCGCAGCGGCCCTGGCCCTGCACATTGACCAGCGCTTCCAGCCGCGCCCCGGCCGGTACGTCGCCCACGACCTTGGCGGTGGCGCGGAAGGCGAGCTCGGGCTGGACCTCGGCGACCGCGAGCTTGACTGGCCCGTCGCCGAAGATCTGCAGCACGAGCGCGCCGTTGAACTTGATGTTGGCCTGCATCAGCACGCCCGCGGCCGTCATCTCGCCGAGCAGCGCGCGCACCTCGGGCGGGTGCGCGCCGAGCGCCTCGCGCCGGCGCAGCAGTTCGCCCCAGCCGTCGGTCAGCCGCACCAGCATACCGCGCACCGGCAAGCCTTCGAACAGGAACTTGTGCAGCTCAGACATCCAGGCGCACCCCGCTCTCGCGGTGCCGGCGCGCGTTCTCGACGTAATGCATCGCGGACCAGGCCAGACGCTCGATCTCCTCGGGTGTGAGCATGCGCACCAGCTTGGCTGGGCGGCCGACGATGAGCGCGCCGTCCGGGAACTCCTTGCCCTCGGTGACGAGCGAGCCGGCGCCAACGAGGCTGTGGCGGCCGATCTTCGCACCGTTGAGCAGCACCGACTGGATGCCCACGAGCGAGCCGTCGCCGACCGTGCAGCCGTGCAGCATCGCCTGGTGGCCGACGCTGACGCGCTCGCCCAGCGTCAGCGGCCAGCCGGTGTCGGTGTGCAGCACGCTGCCGTCCTGCACGTTGCTGTCGCGGCCGATCGTGATCCAGTCGTTGTCACCGCGGATCGTCACGCCATACCAGACGCTCGCGCCTTCGGCGAGCGCGACGCGGCCGATCACGGTGGCATTGGCGGCGACCCAGGCGCTCGGGGCTATGCGCGGTGCGTCGTCGCCGAGTCGGTAAACTGCCAAGGCGGGCTTTCAGGGATGGGGACCCATAATTCTACGGATGGAGCTTCGCGCCGCCGCCCTTGAGGTCTTGTCACTGACTGACCCGATCGCCAAGGCCGCTGCCGCACGCGCGCTGCACGAACAGGCGCCGCCGGTCGATACTGCTCGCCACCTGCACTGCGACACCGCGCTGCCCGGCCGCCCGACACGCCCGCTTCTCGTCGCGCCGTCGGCACTGGCGCGGCGCTCGCCCTTCACGCCGGCCGGCCGCGCGGCGCTGCTGCACGCGGTGGCGCACATCGAGTTCAACGCGATCAACCTCGCCCTCGACGCCGTCTGGCGCTTCACCGGCCTGCCCGAGGCCTATTACCGCGACTGGATGCGCGTCGCGTCCGAAGAGGCGCTGCACTTCACGCTGCTCGCCGAGCACCTGGCGACGCTCGGCCACGGCTACGGCGACTTCGACGCTCACGACGGCCTGTGGGCGATGTGCGCCGCCACCGCGGACGACCCACTCGCGCGCATGGCGCTGGTGCCGCGCACGCTGGAAGCGCGCGGGCTCGACGCGACGCCGCCGATGCAGGCGCGCCTGGCGAAGGCCGGCGACGCGCGCGCGGTCGAGATCCTGGCCGTGATCCTGCGCGATGAGATCGGCCATGTCGGGATCGGCAATCGCTGGTACCGCTGGCTGTGCGAACGCGAAGGCGTCGACCCGCTGGCGCATGACGCGCTCGTCGCTGCACGCCACGGCGCGCCGCGGCTCAAGGCGCCGTTCAACCTCGACGCGCGCCGCGCCGCCGGCTTCAGCGACGCCGAGATCGCCGTCCTTCCCTCAGAACCTTGACGACACCCATGCGCATCCTCGTTGCGGGCTTCCAGCACGAAACCAACACCTTCGCACCGTCCAAGGCAGACTGGGCCGCGTTCGAGTCCGGCGCCGGCTACCCGGAGACGACGCGCGGCGTGCCGATGCTCGAGCGCATGGCACCGACCAGCCTGCCGATCGGCGGCTTCCTGCGCGACGCGGCCGAGCGCGGCTGGCAGATTCTGCCGTCGATCTGGGCCGCAGCCACGCCTTCGGCCCAGGTCACGCGCGACGCCTTCGAGCGCATCGCCGGCGCGCTGCTCGAAGACGCGACGCGCGAACGGGCAGGCGCCGGTTTCGACGCGATCTACCTCGACCTGCACGGCGCCGCGGTCGCCGACCACGTGGACGACGCCGAGGGCGAGCTGCTCGAGCGGCTGCGCGCCGTCGTCGGCCCTTCGATGCCCGTCGTCGCGAGCCTGGACCTGCACGCCAACGTGACGCGCCGGATGCTGCACCACGCGAGCGCAATGACTGCCTTCCGCACCTACCCGCATGTCGACATGGCCGAGACCGGCGCGCGCGCCGCGGCGCTGCTCGCGGTGCTGACGGCGCCGGGCGCACCGCCTTTCGCGACTCATGCCGAACGCCTGCCCTTCCTGCTGCCGCTGAATGCGCAGTGCACGCTGATGGAGCCCGCCGCCGGCGTGTTCGCCGACCTCGCCGCACTCGAAGCGCAGAGCGGCGTGCAGCTGAGTTTCGCGATGGGATTCCCGGCCGCCGACTTCGACGAATGCGGGCCTGTCGTCTTCGGCCACGGCCGCGACGCCGCGACGGTCCGGGCCAACGTCCAGGCGCTGGCCGAGAACGTCGTCGCGCAGCGCGCCGACTGGGATCTGGAGTTGCTCGAACCCGACGCCGCGGTGGCCCGCGCGCTCGAGCTTGCCGCGCGCGCCGACAAGCCGGTGGTGGTCGCCGACACGCAGGACAACCCGGGCGCCGGCGGCGACGGCAACACCACCGGGCTACTGCACGCGCTGCTCGCCGCCGGCGCCGGCCGGCGCTTTCCGGGCGGCGTCGCGCTCGGCCTGCTGCACGACCCGGCGGCCGCAGCGGCCGCGCACCGAGCCGGCCTTGGCGCCATGCTCGAGCTGAGCCTGGGCGCCTCGGTGCGCTGCTTCGACGGCCGCTTGAGCGAGCCGGCGCTGACCGGCCGCGTCACTGTCACCGCGCTCAGCGACGGCCGCGTGCCACTGTCGGGCCCGATGACGGCGGGCAACACCGCGCGGCTCGGGCCTTGCGCCTGCGTCGAGATCGACGGCGTGCGCGTGCTGCTGAGCAGCCGCAAGACGCAGATGCTCGACCTCGACCTCTACCGCTTCCTCGGCGTCGAGCCGGCTTCGATGAAGCTGCTCGTCAACAAGAGCTCGGTGCATTTCCGCGCCGCGTTCACGCCGATCGCGGCGCAGATCCTGGTCGCGCGCGCGCCCGGCCCGATGGCCGCCGACCCGGCCGACCTGCCCTGGCAGAAGCTGCCGAGCGCGATCGCTCGCCGCCCCTGAACCGGCCCCGCGATGGACGCCGAACACATCAAGCGTTACCTGCCCTGGGTCGTAGCGTCGGCGCTGTTCATGGAGCAGCTCGATTCGACGATCGTCAACACCGCGGTGCCGGCAATGGCGGCGAGCCTGCAGGTCACGCCGCTGAGCCTGAAGGCGGTGGTCACGAGCTACATCCTGAGTCTGGCGGTGTGCATCCCGGTCAGCGGCTGGATGGCCGACCGCTTCGGCACCCGGCGCGTGTTCGCCGCCGCGGTGGCGATGTTCACGCTGTCGTCGGTACTGTGCGGGCTGTCGGTGAGCGTGCCGATGCTGGTGGCCGCGCGCATCCTTCAGGGCGTGGGCGCGGCGATGATGATGCCGGTCGGGCGGCTGACCGTGATCCGCACGTTTCCGAAGGGCGAGCTGCTGCGCGCGATGAACTTCGTCATCATCCCGGCGCTGATCGGGCCGCTGCTCGGCCCGACGGTCGGTGGCCTGATCGTGCACTGGATGTCGTGGCGCGTGATCTTCTTCGTCAACGTCCCGGTCGGGCTGGCAGCGCTTTGGCTGATCCACCGCCACATGCCTGACTACCACGGCGACGAAGCGCGCCCGCTGGACGTCATCGGGCTGGTGCTGTTCGGCGCTGGCGCGGCGCTGCTGTCGTGGCTGCTCGAGGTCTTCGGCGAGCACCACCTCGACGTCACCTCGGCCGGCATCCTGCTGATGCTGTCGCTGAGCCTGCTCGGCGCCTACGTGCAGCACGCCGGCCGCATCGAACACCCGCTGCTGCGGCTGGCGCTGTTCCGTGTTCGCACCTTCCGCGTCTCAGTGGTCGGCGGCTTCGTCACCCGACTAGGCATCGGCGGGCTGCCGTTCCTGCTGCCGCTGCTCTACCAGCTCGGCCTGGGCCGTCCGGCCTGGCAGTCGGGACTGCTGATGATGCCGGCAGCGGCGGCGGCGATGGGGATGAAGGTGATCTCNGTGCGCATCCTCGGCCGCTTCGGCTACCGCAAGGTGCTGGTCCTGAACACGGTGATGATCGGCGTCACGCTGAGCGGCTACTCGCTCGTCGGCCCGGGCACGCCGGTGGCGCTGATCGTGCTGCTCAGCCTGACCCAGGGTTTCTTCAACTCGCTGCAGTTCTCGAGCATGAACTCGATGGCCTATGCCGACGTCGCTCCGGCGGACTCGAGCATGGCGAGCACGATCGCGAGCTCGCTGCAGCAGATGTCGCTGAGCTTCGGCCTGGCCTGCGGCTCGCTGATCACGGCCTGGTACCTGGGCGACCTGCCGCAGAGCGACCAGCTAGCGGTGCGCGGCGCACTTCACCATGCCTTCCTGACACTGGGCGCGCTGACGATCCTGTCGTCGCTGTCGTTCTGGACGCTGCGCGCGAACGACGGCGAGTCCGTGAGTCGCGGCGCGCCGAGCAGCGCCTGACGCCGATCGTCGGTGCGACCGTAACGCATCGTCATGCCCGCGTGCACGCGCCGTCGGGTCGAGGCCGTGTCAGCCCGGCACGCGAAAGCGTCGCGCCAGCGCCGTCGCCGCGCCGACGAGCAGGCTCGCATCGAGCCCGACGGCAACGAAGAGCGCACCCGCGTCGAGGTAGCTCTGCGCGAGCGCCGGGTCGGTGGCCAGGATACCGGGCGCCTTGCCTGCGGCGCGCACTGTGGCGATGCCGTCGAGCAGCGCGCGCTGCACCGCCGGGTGCGTGTGCTGGCCGCGGTAGCCCATCGACGCCGACAGGTCGGCCGGACCGAAGAACACACCGTCCACACCGTCTACCGCGGCGATCGCCTTCAGGTTCGCGATCGCGGTCGTGGTCTCGGCCTGCACTAGCAGGCACATCTGCGCGTCGGCCTGGTGCACGTAGTCGTCGATCTGGTTCCAGCGCGACGCGCGCGCCAGTGCCGCGCCCATGCCGCGGATGCCGACCGGCGCGTAGCGCATCGCACTCACCATCAGCGCGGCCTGCTCGGCCGTGTCGACCATGGGCACGAGCAGCGACTGCGCGCCGATATCCAGGTATTGCTTCACCAGCGCGATCTCGCCCTGCACCGGCCGCACCACCGGGTGCACCGGATAGGGCGCGAGCGCGCGCAGCTGCGCAAGCACACTGCGCGGGTCGTTCGGCGCATGCTCGCCGTCGAGCAGCAGCCAGTCGTAGCCGCAGCCGGCGAGCGCCTCGGCGACATTCGCGTCGGCCAGACCGACCCACAGGCCGATCTGCGCCCGGCCGGCGCGCAGCGCGTCGCGGAAGTGGTTGGCGGGGATGGGCATCGTCATGGTTCACTCCTTCAGGCGCGGTAGCTGGGGTCGGCCCGGTCGATCATGCGCTGCAGCGCGGCGAAGCTGTCCTCGCCGGCGCCGAAGTCGGGGTTGAAGTTCAGCGAGTCACGCACGCAGCCTTCCAACACCGGCACCTGGATCGCCCGCAGCGGCCCTCGGCCCTGCGACGCGAGCTGGACCTCGCAGGCGCGGTTGACCAGCCACATCAGATTGAAGGCGCGCGCCAGCGTCGCGCCCATCACGACCGGGCCGTGGTTGCGTAGCAGCAGCACCGGCTTGCCGTCGGCGCTGGCCAGGAAGCGTGCGCCCTCGTCGCGCCGCACTGTGATGCCCTCGAAGTCGTGGTAGGCCACCTGGCCCCAGAGTTGCGCNGCGTAGAAGTTCGTGAACGANAGGCCGTCCTCGAGGCAACAGACCGCCAGCGTCGGCGTCGTGTGCACGTGCATCACGCAATGCGCGTCGGGCAGCGCCGCGTGGATCGCACCGTGGAAGCTGAAGCCGGCCGGGTTGATCGGCCAGTCGCTCGCGCCGACGATATTGCCGTCGGCGTCGACCTTGACGAGATTGGACGCCGTGACCTCGCGGTAGTGCAGGCCGAAGGGGTTGATCAGGAAATGCAGCGGCTCGCCCGGCACGCGCAGCGAGACGTGGTTGTAGATCAGCTCCGCCCAGCCGAGGTGGTCGAAGATGCGGTAGCAGGCGGCGAGCTGCACTCGCGCCGCCCATTCGTCGGCACCGAAGCGGCGCGGGCGGACGAAGGCGTCGGTCATGGTGTGGTGTCCTCGATGAAACCGCGTCAGACGAAGCGAAACGACACCGAGCCGAGCGCGCCGTAGTCGACGTGAAAGCCGTCGCCAGCGGCGGCCGCTGTCGGCCGCGTGAACGAGCCGGCGAGGACGATCTCGCCCGCATTCAACTGCTCGCCGTAGGGCGCGATCTTGTTTGCGAGCCAGGCGACACCGTTGCCCGGATGGTTCAACACCGCAGCCGCGAGGCCGCTCTCTTCGATGACGCCGTTCTTGTACAGCAGCGCGCCGACCCAGCGCAAGTCAACGTCGAGCGGGCGCACCGGACGTCCGCCGAGCACGATGCCGGCATTCGCGGCAAAGTCGCTGATCGTGTCGGTGACCTTGCGCGGCGCCTTCGACTCGCGATCGAACTGTTCGATGCGAGCGTCGATGATCTCGATCGCCGGCACCACATAGTCGGTGGCCGACAGCACGTCGAACAGGTTCACGTCCGGACCGGCGAGCGGCCGGCCGAGGACGAAGGCGAGCTCGACCTCGACGCGCGGCGCGATGAAGCGCGCGATCTCGATGTCGCCGCCGGCGTCGAAGAACATGTCGTCCATCAGCGGCGCGTGGTCAGGCTCGGTGATCTGGCTCGAGACCTGCATCGCGCGCGAGGTCAGGCCGATCTTGCGGCCCTTGATGCGACGCCCGTCGGCGAGTTCGAGGCGCACCCATTCGCGCTGGATCGCGTAGCCGTCGTCGACCGTCATCCCCGGATGCTGGCGCGAGAACTGGCGCAGCGGCGTGCGGCTCTTGCGCGCCGCGTAGAGCTCGCGCGCGAGGGCTTCGACGGTGGGCTTCGGCAGCATGGTTCAGGGTTTGCCGAAGAGGGGGTGGAGGTTGCCGAACTTGGCGTCGAAGACCTCGTGGCCTTCGTCGACCTGCAGCGTCAGACCGACCGGGCGGCGCGCGAGCACCGGCGCGAAATGGGCGCGCGCGGCCTCGGCGAGTGCGTTGCCGGCCGCCTGCTGCACCGTGGCGCTGCGCCCGCGCGCCATGCGCAGGTTGAACCAGCAGAAGGCATGCTCGCCCGAGCCATCGGCCACCGCCGAGTGCGCCGCCGGATAGGCGAGCACGCGGATGCCGCCGGTCGGGAATACAGGCGCACCGGTGTCGTCGCGCAGGCCGCGCATCGTGTCGGCGAGCGTGCGGCACAGCACCGACAGGTCAGTATCGGCCTCGAGCTCGGGCGTGTAGAGGATCACGAGGTGCGGCATCGCGAGGTTTCCGTTCAGAGCCGCTTCGCGACCGAGGTGTAGCCGTCGGCGCGCGAGGCGACGGCGTTCGGGATCGCGCGCCCGTCCTGCGGCGTGACCGGGAAGACGGCGTTGATCTGGCCCGTGCCNGAGGCGCCGAAGTACGGTGTCACGATCTCGGCGCGGCCCTCGTAGGCCGACCAGCCGAGCACGCCGAGCAGCATCGCGGTGTCGTGCATGAAGCCCTCGCCGTGGCCCTTGGCCGCGTACTCGGGCAGCATCTCGCAGAACGCCTGCCACTCGCCTCGTTGCCACATCCCGACCACGTGCGCGTCGAGCTGTTCGAGGAACGGGCTCCAGATCCGGAACGCGTACTCCGGCGCGAGCCCGTTCTGCGCGAAGCGGTGGCTGAGCGACCCGCTGGCGAGGAAGGCGACCGTGCCGTCGTAATGCTGCTCGACCGCACGCCTCATCGCCCAGCCCAGGCGCGCACTGTCGGCGAGATGGTGCACGGTGCACAGCGCCGACACCGACACCACCTTGAAGTGCTGGTCCGCGTTCATGTAGCGCATCGGCACCAGAGTCCCGTATTCGGGGGCGAGCGTCGTCGCGTCGTGCGCCAGCGTCTCGACGCCAGCCTCGTTGCACGCCGCGGCCAGCAGCCGGCCGAGGGCCGGGTTGCCGGGGAATTCGTAGCGCAAGTTGGAGATGAAGTGCGGCAGTTCGTTGCTCGTGTACAGACCCTCGAAGTGCGAGGCGCAGTTGAGGTGGTAGTTCGCGTTCACGAGCCAGTGGGTGTCGAAGACGACGACGGTGTCGACACCGGCCTCGCGGCAGCGGCGGCCGATCTCGAGATGGCCATCGATCGCGTCCTGGCGCGTGCCCTTGCGCGGGCCTTCGACCTCGCTCAGGTACATCGAGGGCACGTGGGTGATCTTCGCNGCGAGCGCGACGCGGCCCATCTCAAACCCCCCANCGCGGGATGGGGTGGCGGCCCAGGCTGACGGCCACGTTCTTCGGCTCCAGGAAGACCTCATAGCTCCAGGTGCCGCCTTCTCGCCCGGTGCCGCTGGCCTTGGTGCCGCCGAAGGGCTGGCGCAGGTCGCGAACGTTCTGGCTGTTGACGAAGCACATGCCAGCCTCGATCGCGGCGGCGACGCGGTGCGCGCGGCCGAGGTTCTCGGTCCAGACGTAGCTCGACAGGCCGTAGGCGGTGTCGTTGGCGATGCGCACCGCGTCGGCCTCGTCGTCGAACGGGATCAGGCAGGCCACCGGGCCAAAGATCTCCTCCTGCGCGATCTTCATCCGGTTGTCGACATCGGCGAAGACGGTCGGCCGGACGAAGTTGCCGCGCCTCAGGGCTGCCGGCAGCTCGGGCGCATCCAGGCCGCCGCACAGCATCGTGGCACCCTCGACCGGGCCGAGCTCGATGTAACGACGCACCTTATCCAGGTGCTGCGGGCTGATCATCGGGCCGACGATGGTCTTCTCGTCGAGCGGGTCGCCNACCGTGATGCGCGTGGCACGCTCGGCAAACCTCGGCGCGAAATCGGCGTAGATGCGGCGCTGGACCAGGATGCGCGAGCCGGCGGTGCAGCGCTCACCGTTATTGCTGAAGATCATGAACACCGCGGCGTCGAGCGCGCGCTCGAGGTCGGCGTCGTCGAAGACCACGAACGGGCTCTTGCCGCCGAGCTCCATGCTGAACTTCTTCAGGCCGGCGGCCTGGACGATGCGGTGGCCGGTCGCGGTCGAGCCGGTGAACGAGAT
>JGI20214J51088_10001188_pt1 | contig 17754 bp, 10 predicted proteins | sample WetSurMetagenome_FD_51088 | JGI IMG/M metagenome (IMG submission 51088) | reverse complement strand
TCTTTGTAGCGGAGGGAGGATTCGAACCTCCGACCTTTGGGTTATGAGCCCAACGAGCTACCACTGCTCCACCCCGCAATATCGAGGGGCAAATGTACTATAATTGTGAGCAATTACCAAAACAAATCAGTATTAAAATTTAAATTGCTAAATTTGCGTCATAATGTTTATGTTGAATCATACTTCATAATGTTGAGTTATTCAATTGACTTAAAATAGAGTACTATGCCCAGAGTATTTAAAGCTACTGAACTAGAAAAAGAAGAAAAAGAGGTAAAACGCGACTATCTCGACCGGCATATGCCACATGTATTTTGTAATGATACAGTTAAAAGGGGAGAAAAATTTGAAATTAAAGTTAAACTCGGCGAGGAGTACCCTCACCCCGATGATGCTGACCATTTCATTAGTGTGATACAACTCTGGAACAGAGAAACTCTCCTCGCTGAAGCCCGATATACAGCAGGAGTATATGGCAGCTTGCCATCACATTCTGAAATCGATTTCTATATTGTTGCCCCTGAGGTCTCAATGAACCTTTCAGCGATGGCTGTTTGTACAAAACATGGTCTCTGGCAGAGCGAAGATAAGCCCGTTAAAGTAATATAAGAGGGTATTATTCCCCTTTTTACTTAGGTTTACTTAATTGATGAGGCGGGATTATTATCTTTGCAGGCCTGTTATTAATTGAAGTATGGCTAAGAACGAAAAGAAAAAAGGCAACTGGCGCGATAAATACAGATTTTCTGTAATAAATGATCATACCTTTGAAGAGTTATGGAGAATAAGGTTAACACAATATAATGCATTCCTCCTTATAACATTCCTGGTATTTTTCATCATCGGAGCCACAGCATCTCTTATAGCTTTCACTAACCTCAGGGAATTTATCCCTGGTTATCCTGATGTAACCATGAGACGTAACATTCTAATGAGTGCAATACGACTTGATTCGCTCGATAAGGAAATGGCTATAAGAGATAAATATTTCGCCAATCTGAATGCAATAATATCTGGTAATCAGCCTGTTGAAACTCTAGTCAGACAAGACACCTCAAAGAATTATAAAGCAATAAAATTCAACACCTCAACCGAAGATTCCGTGTTAAGAGCCAGGATCGAAAACGAAGAGAAGTATAACCTTACACTTGGGCCATCAACACCTGAATCCTCTTCAAGTCTTGCAGGGATGCATTTTTTCCCTCCTGTAAAAGGAATTATTTCAGGAAGATATGATGTAAGGACCAAACATTTTGGAACAGACATTGTCACAAAACCCAAAGCTCTTGTCTCAACAGTTCTAGACGGAACCGTAATTTTCACAGGGTGGACTATGGAAACAGGATTTGTCATAGAAGTTCAGCATCCGAATAATATTGTTTCCGTTTATAAACACAACGAAAGCCTCCTTAAAGAGACAGGAGACCTTGTTCGGGCTGGCGAAGCCATTTCTGTTATTGGTGACTCTGGTGAACTTTATACTTCAGGCCCTCATCTTCATTTTGAGATCTGGTACAAAGGGAGCCCCCTTGACCCTGAAAAACATATTTTATTCTAATAATCAGGATGCCGGCTATGCCAGAAAGAATTGCATTATTGGGATCAACCGGGTCAATCGGCACTCAGGCACTGGACGTTATCTCACGATATCCTGAGGAGTTCATTGTTGAAGTTTTAACTGCAGGGAATAATGTTGACCTTCTGACCCGGCAGGCACTGCTTTTTCACCCCGATTCGGTAGTAATCGGAAATGAAGATCATTACAAACAGCTTAAAGAAAATCTTAAGAATACTGATATAAAAGTCTATTCAGGCAATTTGGCAATAGAACAGGTTGTAACTTCATCTTCTATTGATATTGTTATTGCTTCAATTGTCGGGTATTCGGGGCTCAGACCAACAATTGCCGCTATAAGAGCCGGAAAGAAAATCGCCCTGGCCAACAAAGAGACACTGGTTGTTGCTGGTGAAATAATTTGCAGGCTGGTTAAAGAATCAGGCAGCCAAATAATTCCGGTAGATTCAGAACATTCCGCGATCTTTCAATGCCTTGCGGGAGAGTCAGGGAATCCTATTGAAAAAATCACCCTTACTGCTTCAGGTGGTCCATTCCTCGGCTGGTCAGAAGAAAGGTTGAAAAGTGTGAAACCGGAAGAGGCACTCAGACATCCAAACTGGGATATGGGCAGTAAAATCACAATCGATTCTGCCTCCTTAATGAACAAAGGGTTAGAGGTGATTGAAGCCAAATGGCTTTTCGGTATTACTCCTGAACAGATTTCAGTAATTGTTCATCCCCAGTCTGTAATTCATTCATTTGTCCACTTTGCCGATGGTTCAGTAAAAGCACAACTCGGGGTACCAGATATGAGAGTCCCGATTTTATACGCTCTGAGTTATCCGCACCGGTTCAGTTCTGAGTTACCTCGTCTCGATTTTAAAGACCATAAGACACTGACTTTTTCAGATCCGGATATCAGGAAATTCCGGAATCTTTCTCTGGCCTATGATGCCCTGAAGGCGGGTGGAAACATGCCATGTATTTTGAATGCAGCAAATGAGATCGCTGTTGAAGCATTTCTTTCGGGCAAAATTGGTTTTATGCAAATGCCTGATATTGTAGAACATACTATGGAAGCAAGCTCTCACTCACCATCTTCAGACCTGGAATTTCTTGAGGTTACCGATGGAAATGCCAGGGAGACAGCTACAAATTATATTAATAAACTTCACAAATTAAAATGACTATACTTATAAAAATCCTTCAGTTTGTACTGAGCCTTTCTATTCTTGTAATTATACATGAATTGGGCCATTTTACTCTAGCTAAACTGTTCAAGACAAGAGTAGAAAAATTTTATCTTTTCTTCGATCCTTGGTTTTCACTTTTTAAATTTAAAAAGGGCGAGACGGAATATGGTATCGGATGGCTACCTCTGGGCGGATATGTCAAGATTTCCGGGATGATCGACGAATCGATGGACAAAGAACAAATGAAACTTCCTCCTCAGCCATACGAGTTCAGATCAAAAACATCGTGGCAGCGACTTTTAATAATGACAGGTGGTGTTGTCTTTAATTTCATATTGGCAATGCTCATATATGTATTGGTGTTGTTTGCATGGGGTGAGACCTATCTGCCAACAGCAAATGTAAAGTATGGTATTGTAACCGATTCAGTAGGATATAATATCGGACTTCGGAACGGTGATAAAATTCTTACTCTCGATAATCAATATATTGAAAACTTCCTTCAGATTACTTCTGATATTGTTCTGAACAACAGAAAAACAATACAAGTGGAGCGTGATGGACAGAAATTGAATATTGAAATACCCAGAGAATATGTTCCTCTGATGCTTAAAGGGAAAGGTCAGATTAATTACCGGACACCTTTCCGTCCACTAATAATAAAAACATTTTTAAAGGAATCACCTGCTAAAACTGGAGGTGTACAACAGGGTGATGAACTGACCGGTATTGACAGTATACAATTTACATATTCCGATGAGTTTCAGAAGTACTTATTGGAAAAGAAATCCGTACCAGTTACCTTGAATTTATTACGTAACGATTCTTTGGTAAATGTAACTGTTACTCCAACAAGTGCAGGTTTACTGGGGATTAGCTATACAGGAAGGTCTCTTGATCAGATATTTGAATTGAAAACCTTAAAATACGGATTTCTGGAATCAGTTCCTGCCGGCATCAGGAAAGGGTTTAAAACTATCGGGGATTACCTTAAGCAATTTAAACTTATTTTCTCAAAACATTCAAAAGCATATGAGTCGCTTGGAGGTTTTATTACAATTGGCAATATTTTCCCTGGTGTCTGGGACTGGCAGTCGTTCTGGAACCTGACAGCATTCCTTTCAATTATTCTCGCTGTAATGAATATTTTACCAATACCTGCCCTGGATGGCGGACACGTGATGTTCCTGCTGTTTGAGGTAATAACCGGCAGAAAGCCAAGTGATAAATTCCTTGAATATGCACAAATTGCAGGGATGATTTTGCTGTTGTCACTACTTATTTTTGCTAATGGAAATGATATTTTAAGGCTGATCAGAAAATAGATTTATTTTATTACCGGCTTGTATATAATTAAAGTATTTATAACTTTGCACAAATTCTAATACTAAAAGAGATGGGAAAGATAGGTTTAACAGAGATTATACTGATATTACTTGTAGTAGTTCTGCTTTTCGGTGGTCGTAAGATTCCTGAACTCATGAAGGGAATCGGACAGGGTATGAAAGAATTTAAAAAAGCTTCAAAATTTGATCCTGCTGACGAGGATAAAGAAGTTGCCGCTAAGGATAAATTTTAATATTATTATAATCACAGAAAACCTGTCTTGCGAGGCAGGTTTTTTTTTGCAGACTGAGTTAGTGCATCTCTGCTCCGGCTAAAGCGGGATTTAAGTATATTTTCTTAATATCAGGAAATCAGCCCCCCTTTAGGGGGTCCCGATAGCTATCGGTAGGGTGGTAAAAAGCCTCATACTTCTGATTTCTTCTTACAGGAATAAACCCGGCTTCCTTTATTATCGACTGCATCTCATCTGCGTTAAAACGATTATTAGCCCCGGCTGCACTTACCACATTTTCTTCAATCATAATTGACCCGAGATCATTAGCTCCTGCATGGAGCGATAACATTCCGATTTCCTTTCCGACTGTAAGTATCGAAGCCTGAATATTCCTTATGTTATTCAATATTATACGACTGATTGAGATCATCCTGATATAATCGGGTCCGGTGTAGCTGCTTTTTATTCCATGTTTCTGTAGGAGTACAGTTCCTTCATCCTGAAATGGCCAGGGTATAAAAGTGATAAACCCATAATGATTTTCAGGTTTTTTATCCTGTAGATCCCTTAATTTGATCAGATGTTCAATCCTCTCTTCAATTGTTTCTATATGACCATACATCATTGTAGCGGAGGTGGGAAGATTTATTTTATGAGCTTCTCTCATAACATCAAGCCACTCTTCTGAGGTAGCTTTTGCCGGAGAAACAATTTTTCTTACACGATCTGAAAGAATCTCTGCTCCTGCACCCGGCAGACTGTCGAGCCCGACTTTTGTAAGAAGTGAAAGAACCTCGAAGTAAGATAATTTCTCCTTTTTTGCCAGATATACAATTTCCGGTGGTCCGAGTGCATGAAGTTTTATTGATGGGTATAATTTCTTCAGGTTGCTGAAAAGATCAGTATAAAACCCAATTCCAAGATCCGGATTCATACCACCCTGTAAAAGAAGCTGATCGCCTCCAAGAGAAAATAATTCATCAATTTTTGTTTTGTACTCATGGATAGATGTTACATAAGAATCAGCTGCCCCTTTTTTCCTGCAGAAATTGCAAAATGTACAATGTGAGAAACATATATTGGTAAGATTTACATTCCTGTCGATCATCCAACCTGCATTATTCCCTGGATTATGATGTTGTCTGAGACTATTGGCAACATACATGAGCTCTTCAACAGGAGCCTTTGTATAGAGTGCAATCCCTTCTTCTGCATTCAGTGGAATAAGTCGGAGAGCCTTATCGTATAATCGTTTAAAATCCATCTTAATTAACAAATTTCCTGATTAATTGTTTGCAGTGAAGTACCTGACTGGATATCAGAATAAATCACAGCAAAGGTAACGCTTTGGAAACAAAACAATCAATAATTTAATTAACTTTACATCTTCTAAAAAACCCATGATTCTTATATGAAACCTGGAATTCAAAAAACATTACAAATATCATCTGATCAGTCAGTTATATGTATTCTTGGAAGTGATCATATTCCTGAAAGATTAACTCTGAGTAAATCAGAAAAGGAGTATGCTCATAAGCAGCTCAAGTCAAATGAAGAATACGTTTTTATAAATTCTTATAATAAATGCACCTACCTGGTAAGACTAAAACAGGGAGTCAGTCATTATAAAATAAAGGAAGAGCTTCGCAAAACTTCTTATAACTTAAGAAAACTGATAAAAGGAAACAACCATTCCGAACTGGTTATAACCTCCGACAAAGCTTATAAAGGAGTCATTGAGGATTTCACGGAAGGACTTCTCCTGAGTTTTTATTCTTTCGAAAAATATAAGACGAAACCTGAGGAAAATGAGAAACATTATCCTTCAAAACTTCTCCTGCATGGTGAAATAGCAGATTCGGATATTAAATGGCTTGTTGATCTGACCGATGCTGTCTATCTGACACGCAATCTGATAAATGAACCGGTAAATCATCTGAATGCAACAAGTCTGGCTGCCGAGATTAAAAAAATGGGTGATTCTGCTGGGTTTACCGTTGAAATATTAACAAAGGGGAAGATTGAAGCACTTAAAATGGGAGGTCTTCTCGCAGTTAACAAGGGAAGTGTTGATCCACCGGTGTTTTGTATTCTTGAATGGCACCCTGCCAACTGTCTTAACAANAAACCAATTGTACTTGTTGGAAAAGGAATTGTTTATGATACCGGAGGCCTGAATATTAAAACGGGCGATTTTATGGCCGGTATGAATGCCGATATGGCCGGGGCTGCAACAGTAACAGGGGTCTTATATACTGCAGCAAGGACAAATATTCCGCTTCATATCATAGGATTGGTTCCCTCAACGGATAACCGCCCGGGGGGAAATGCCTATACCCAGGGTGATATTATAACAATGCATAATAAACTGACTGTAGAAATCGGGAATACTGATGCCGAGGGCAGGCTTATACTTGCAGATGCTATCAGCTATGCATCAAAATATAATCCGGAACTCATAATTGATATAGCAACACTTACAGGATCGGCTGCCATGACTTTTGGAAACCAGGCTATTGCGGTTATGACCAATGCTGACAGAAAATATATCAGTCTCCTTGAAGAATGTGGTAATGACGTTTATGAAAGAATTGCAGAATTACCTTTCTGGGATGAATATGGAGAATTATTAAAATCTGATGTTGCTGACCTTAAGAATATCGGTGGACGTGAAGCCGGAGCTATTATAGCAGGTAAGTTTCTTGAAAGATTTGCAGAGTTCCCTTTAATACATATGGATATAGCAGGAACTGAGATGCTGAAGAAAGATGATTTTTACAGATTAAAGAACGGAGCAGGTTCAGGATTAAGGCTGCTTTCAACATTCCTGAAAAGATTTGCAGCTAGTTATTCAGAAAAGAAATAGAAAAAATGGAAAAGAAATCAATAATTGCCGGTATCTCACAGGGAGATATTAATGGTATCGGGTACGAAGTAATTATCAAGGCTCTTTCTGATCCATTGATAAATGATATTTGTACACCTGTTGTCTATGGTTCCCCCAAAGTAGCGGCTTATCATCGTAAAGCCTTAAATATTAATAATTTCACTTTTAATAACATCAGGTCTGCTGAAGAAGCCAACTCAAAAAAAGCTAACCTTATTAATTGTCTCGACGATAATACGAGGGTTGAACTTGGGAAATCGACTCCACAGGGTGGGGAAGCAGCACTTATTTCTCTGGAAAAAGCTGTCGAGGATCTGCTGAGTGGTAAAATTAATGTTCTTATTACAGCACCGATTGATAAACAAAATGTGCAATCAGATAATTTCCATTTCAAAGGCCATACAGAATACCTGAAATCAAAAGCAGGTGCAGAAGAAGCCCTTATGTTTATGATAGGTGAGAGCATGAGGATAGGTATTGCCACCGGGCATGTACCGCTTAGCAAAGTTTCTGAGTTGATTACCCTGGAAACTCTTTTGCGGAAGATCAGACTGATGAATCAATCACTAATTCTCGATTTTGGAATCCGCAAACCCCGTATTTCAGTACTGGGACTTAATCCTCATGCCGGAGATAACTCTTTACTTGGAACCGAAGAAATTGAAATAATTACTCCGGCTATTCAGCAGGCGCAAAAAGAAGGCATACTTGCTTTTGGTCCGTTCCCGGCTGACGGATTTTTTGGAGCAGGTTCATTCACAAAATTTGATGGCATACTTTCAATGTATCACGATCAGGGGCTTACTCCATTTAAGGCATTATCATTTGATTCCGGAGTTAATTTTACAGCCGGATTACCTTTTATCAGGACATCTCCTGTACATGGAACAGCATTTGCAATTGCCGGAAAGGGAGAAGCCTCCGAAAATTCTTTTCGTCAGGCTATTTATCTGGCCTGTGACATTTTCAGAAACAGGCAGACTTATTCCGAAATATCGCGTAATCCTTTGAAACATCAAGATATTGAAATTCATAGTGACAGAATTGATGAACTTCCTCCGGATATTTTTAATGCGGAACAGTAATTATGATAGATTATATTAAAGGAGCTATAACTCAGATCACTCCGACATTCCTCACCCTTGAAACAGGTGGAGTCGGATATTTTATCAATATTTCGATTACCACTTTTTCAAAACTTGAAGGTAAAAACGAATTTAAGATTCTGGTACATGAAGTTATCAGGGAAGACAGTCATCAGCTTTTTGGCTTCGCCGACAAGGAGGAAAGAGATATTTTCAGGTTGCTTATTTCGGTTACTGGAGTAGGTGCAAATACTGCAAGAATGATGCTTTCTTCACTTAGTTCTCCTGAAATTGAAAGGGCAATTTTAGGCTCCGATGTAAATGTTCTGAAAAGCGTTAAAGGGATTGGATTAAAAACGGCTCAGCGGATTATAGTTGACCTGAAAGATAAACTGGGTAAACAAGCCGGAAGTGGTGAAATATTTGCCTTTGCAGACAATACCAACAGGGAAGAAGCGTTATCTGCATTGGTAATGCTTGGGTTTGTAAAAAGCGCTGTCTCCAAAGTCCTTGATAAAATCGTCAGAGATGAAAAAAATCTGACTGTTGAGGATATGATAAAGAGAGCGCTGAAGAACTTGTAATTCTGAATAAAAGCCGGATTGGGATCAGGGAAACTATATAAAAATCTTCTGGTATTTTCATATCTTGTACTGTTCGCTTCATTTAGCCTAAAGTCCACAGAAGCAAGTAGCCAGATTGCTTTGCAGGATGGCGGAAAGGCTGATACAACCCGCAAATCAGTATTAAAACTAAAGGACAACTCAGGAATCCCGTGGGAATCGAAGATAAAATCACCGCTTTTCCTCGATAACCCGTCAAATATTAAATCATCAGTAATATACGATCCCGATAAAAATGAATATATACTCTATGAGAAAGTAGGTACTTTCGATTATCGCACACCTGTCCATATGAATCCGGAAGAATTCCGGAAGTACGAATATGCCAGGGAAATGCGCGAATACTGGGAATCACGAATTTCGGGCAATGAATCAGGCTATAGGTCTAATCTGATTCCTCAGATCGAAATAGGCGGAGCAGCATTCGATAAGATCTTCGGAAGCAACACAATCAATATTATACCCCAGGGATCCGCTGAACTGATCTTTGGTATTAATATATCACGCACAGAAAATCCTACTCTTTCAGAAAAACTAAGAACCATACCAACATTCGATTTCAAAGAGAAAATTCAAATGAATGTCACCGGGACTATAGGTGACAAAATGCAGCTGGGTATCAATTATAATACTGATGCCATGTTTGAATTTGAGAACAGGACTAAACTTCAGTATTCCGGGAAAGAGGATGAGATACTAAAAAAAATTGANGCNGGAGATGTTACACTTCCCCTTACAGGTACCCTTATTACCGGAAGCTACAGTCTGTTCGGACTTAAAACAGAAATGCAATTCGGGAAACTGACNGTTACCACAGTGCTTTCNCAGCAAAAGGGGCAATCGTCTGTGATTGATGTGAAGGGTGGTGCTCAGTTGACAGATTTTGAGCTGTATGCCGATGAATATGAAGCTAACAGGCATTTTTTCCTTTCCCAATATTTCAGAGATACATACGACGATGCATTGAAGAACCTTCCGGTTGTCAGTTCAGGGATGAATATTGAACGAATTGAAGTCTGGGTAACTAATAAGTCAAGCCGGTTTGAGGAAGGCAGTAACCGTAATATTGTCGCTTTCATGGACCTGGCTGAAAACGGGAACCATATTTTCAATAACATACCCGCTTTCCAGGAAAATTCAGGAGCATTAATTTACCCCGATAATAGTGCCAACCGAATGTATGATCAGCTTACTTCCGCATACAGCTCGATCAGAGATGTTGATCAGGTGACAAACGCGTTCGACCCATTATATCCGGGATTTCAGATTGGACGTGATTTTGAGAAGATTGAGAATGCAAGAAAACTTAATGAAAGAGAATTTGATTTCAACAGGCAGCTGGGATATATTTCTCTGAACACTGCGCTGAATACAGATGAGGTCTTAGCTGTTGCCTATGAGTATACACTGGGAGGTCAGCTGTTTAAAGTAGGAGAATTCTCAACCGACGGAATTTCTGCTCCCCAGGCTCTGATACTTAAACTACTGAAAGGGACAACTCTGAGCCCCAAATTACCTACATGGAACCTGATGATGAAGAACATTTATTCCCTTGGTTCCGGCAAACTTGAAAAAAAGGATTTTGAATTGAATGTTCTTTATCAGGATGATAAAACAGGTAACTCAATCAACTACCTCCCTGAAGGAAAGCTTGCAGACAAGATCCTCCTGCAGGTTATGGGGCTCGACAACCTGAATACGCAACTCGACATTGAACCGGATGGCTTTTTTGATTTCATTGATAATATTACGGTTAATGTAGACAGGGGAAAGATCATTTTTCCTGTTATTGAACCTTTCGGAAGCCATCTTAAAAAAATGATTGCTGATACTAAAGTAGCGAGCAAATATATCTTTCAGGAACTTTATGATTCGACTCAGACAGTAGCGCGACAGATGGCCGAGAAGAACAAATTCAAACTGACCGGCCAATACTCATCGGAATCAGGTTCTGAGATCAGACTGAATGCCACAAGTATTCCTCAGGGAGCTGTAAAGGTGACTGCGGGAGGAGTTCCCCTGACTGAGAATACAGATTATACTGTCGATTATAATATGGGGACTGTCAGAATAATTAACAGTGCACTTATTGAATCTCAAACACCTATCCAGGTCTCATTGGAAAGCAATCAGTTCTTTGGATTCCAGACTAAAACACTTGTTGGAACGCATCTAGATTATAAAGTATCGGATAATTTTGATATAGGGGGAACAATACTTCACCTGACAGAAAGGCCATATACTCAGAAAGTCAACTTTGGAGAGGAACCGATTTCAAATACTATCTGGGGATTGAATACATCCTACAAATCAGAATCGCAATTACTCACAAAGATCATTGATAAAATCCCCTTACTTAATACTAAAACACCTTCTACATTCTCCTTTTTCGGTGAGTTTGCTAACCTGATTCCCGGCCATTCAAGGGCAATTTCAAATGCAGGTAATTCCTATATCGATGATTTTGAAGCGAGTGAAATACCTCTCGATCTTAAATCATTTAATGCGTGGACTATTGCAAGTATCCCGCAGGGACAGGAACTTCTGTTCCCCGAATCAAGGTTTAATAATAATCTTGTGAGTGGTTTTAACAGGGCTAAACTTGCTTGGTACGTAATAGACCCGCTGTTTTTACGTAACGGATCGTCAACACCAAGTTATATTAAACAACACCCTGATGAACAATCAAGCCATTTTGTAAGAGAAATATATGAAGATGAAATTTTCCCATATAAAGAGAGTGCCAGCGGGATCCCTACCAATTTAACCGTTCTGAACCTGGCATATTATCCTGGTGAAAAGGGTCCCTACAACTATGATACAGATCCGGGCCCCTATTCTGAAGGAATGAATACAACCGGGAAGCTTAATGATCCTAAATCGAGATGGGGAGGAATAATGAGAGAAGTACTGACCAGCGATTTCGAAACTGCCAATATACAATATGTCAAGTTCTGGGTTATGGACCCTTTTGTTGAAAATCCTGACCAGGAGGGTGGCGACCTGTATGTTAACCTTGGAAATATTTCCGAGGATATTTTACGCGACTCAAGGAAAAGTTTTGAAAATGGTTTGCCCGGCTCACCTGACCTTAAGAATATTGATACTACAGCATGGGGGCGGGTACCCACTGTCCAGGCTGTAGTGCATGCTTTCGATAATGCACTCGAATCGAGGATGTACCAGGATGTGGGTCTTGATGGACTTCAGGACCAGGATGAACAGATCTTTTTTAAAGACTATCTTCAGAAATCATTGCTTATCACAAACCCTGATGTTTATCAGGAGATATTAACAGATCCGTCAAGTGATGATTTTCATTATTTCAGGGGATCTGATTATGATTCTAAGCAACTTGGAATACTTGACAGATATAAAAGATACAACGGGCTTGATGGCAACTCACCAACCTCTGAAATGTCGAAGGAATCTTATCCAACTTCCGGCTCGACACTCCCTGATATGGAGGATATCAACCGCGACAATACCTTAAGCGAAACAGAAAGCTATTATCAGTATAAGGTAAGTATTCGTCCTGGTGATATAAAAGTTGGTTCGAATTACGTGGTTGATGAGATTGAATACGAAGCTACTCTTGCCAATGGCACCAAATCTAAAGTGAAATGGTACCAGTTTAAGATCCCTATCTCGGAATATCAGAAGGTAGTTGGTCCAATTAAGGATTTCAAATCTATCCGTTTTATGAGAATGTTCCTGAGAGGTTTCGAAGAACCGGTAATATTACGATTTGCAAAGCTTGATCTTGTTCGGGCTGAATGGAGAAAATACAACATTTCATTTATGGAGGGTAGCGAAAGAGTCACAGTACCTGAAGCCACTGACGGGACATTTGAAATAAGTTCGGTAAGCATTGAAGAGAATTCGGGAAAAGAACCTGTGAATTATGTACTCCCTCCGGGCTTTGACAGAATTACTGATCCGCAAAATCCTCAGCTGCGGCAACTCAATGAACAGGCAATGGTACTCAAGGTTCAGAATCTTGAAGACGGGGATGCCAGAGCAGCCTTCAGGAATGTTAATCTTGATATCCGGCAATATCGCAAGTTACGGATGGAAGTGCATGCTGAAGCCATGATAGGTCAGCCTTTACAAGATAACGAACTGACTGCATTTATCAGAATAGGGACTGATTATAAAAGCAATTTCTATGAATACGAGATCCCTCTTAAACTAACTGTACCAGGGCGGTATGATAATAATTCGGATAATTCAAGGGCACTGGTTTGGCCCGAAGAGAATAGTTTTAATATAGATTTGTCGGTTCTGCAGGATGCTAAGCAGGCACGCAACAGGCAAATGCAGGAAACCGGTTCTTCATTGAGTGTTTCAGACGTATTTGTTTATGAGCACAATGGAGCCAGAGTCTCTGTTTCGGGTAATCCTAATCTCAGTAATGTGAGAGTCATAATGATAGGAGTCAGAAATCCTATTAAAGCAAGAAACAAGAATACAGATGACGGAAACCCTAAATATGGTGAAGTCTGGGTTAATGAATTGCGTCTCAGTGATTTTGTTGAAAACGGAGGGTGGGCTGCAAATGCTCATTTACAAGCAAGGCTTGCGGATCTGGGTACAGTCGATATGGTTGGTCAGGCCAGCACTCCAGGATGGGGAAGCATCGAAAAGAAAGTAAATGAACGCAGTAAAGAACAGATAACGAAGTACGATCTTTCATCAAGTCTGGAACTTGGAAAATTTTTCCCTGAAAAGATTGGTGTCAGGCTTCCTGTTTATGTTGGTTATTCAGAAACCAGGATCAGACCTCAATATAATCCCCTCGATCCCGATATACTTTTAAATGATGCCCTTGATGCGGCTGCTAATAAAACAGTCAGAGACTCAATAAAGGCTATCTCAGAGGACTTTTCACGTAGAAAAACAATCACGGTGAGCAATGCAGGTATTACAAAACGTGGCGAAAAACCCCATGCATGGGACCTTGCCAACTTAAGCGTCAACTATACCTATAACGAAATTTACAGCAGTAATACCAAAACCGAAATAAATCTTGAAAAAACTTACAGGGGAGGTATTAATTATGATTTCGAGGCACAGCCTGCCAATATTATGCCTTTTAAAAATATTCGATTTCTGAATTCTCCGATCTTCAAACTGATCAAAGACTTCAATTTTTATGCTTTCCCAAAGAGCTTATCATTCAGGACAGACCTTAACCGGTATTATAATGAAATAAAAACGAGAAACATAAATAATCCTTACCTGAAAGTTACCCCCTCCTTCAGAAAGGATTTTGAATGGACAAGAATATATGATATCAAATATGATATAACCCGCCAGCTTAAATTTGATTTTACAGCTACAAATATTGCCAGGATTGATGAACCTGCTGGCGGGGTTGATAAAAAAAGATACCAGAGTGATTATGATAACTGGCGCGATTCAGTGATGACTAACCTGAAAAATTTTGGAAGGACAACTTCATATAATCAATATATAAATGTGACCTATAATATCCCGATAAACAAACTTCCATTGCTTTCATGGGTAAATGCAAACGCAAGGTATGGTTCGGATTATTCATGGCTTGCAGGGCCGCTTTTCCCCGATAGCCTGAATATCAATATGGGGAACACAATTAAAAATCATAATGAGCTGACATTAACTACTATGGCTAATCTGGCATCACTTTACACCAAATCCAAGTTCCTTAAAAATATTGAGAATAATACCAGGCCGGATGCAGCTCAGCGTATGAAGACTGAATTGACAACCGTTACTTATGCAAAGAATAATGTAAACTTCAAAGCGAACAATTTAAAAGCAATTTATCATAATCTTAAAACTAAGGATGTTACAGTTAAGATTGTTGGTAAAAACGGAGCTGAGGTGAAAGGTAAAATGGATATTGTGAATGAGAACAGGGTTAATTTCACCGCAGCCGAACAAGCTGACGGAGCAACAGTAATTGTTGAAGGTAAGATCAAGAAAAGCCGGAATCCGTTTCTGGTGGCAGGAGAATACCTTGTAAGGGCAATGATGGGTGTAAGATCAATAAGTTTGACCTATACATCTTCGCAGGGCCAATTCCTCCCGGGCTATAATCCTGAGACAAAATTTCTGGGGATGTCGAATTATAATAATACTCTTGCCCCGGGATTGCCTTTTATTTTGGGATATGGTGATAAAAACTTCTTTGATAAAGCTGTTACAAACAGATGGTTGTCTACAGATACCCTGATCAATACCCCTGCATCATTCAATAATAAACTTGACATTTCTCTGCGCAGTATGATTGAACCTTTTCCCGGATTGAGAATTGATGTCAATGCCGACAGAAGATTCATGGAAAATACCAGCTCTTATTATATTGCTGATTATAATGGTAATTTCCCTGACAGCACACGTAATCGCCTCATATCAGGAAGTTTCTCGATATCTGTAATATCCTGGGGTACTGCTTTTGAAAAGATCTCAAAATCTAATGATTATGTATCTCCGACATTTGAAGCATTTAAAGCAAATGCAGTTATTATATCAGAAAGAAGAGCTGCAGAAAGAAAAAGGATCGATCCTGGATATGACCCTGATACTGACCCATTAACCGGTGAGCCAATTGAAGGTCCATTTAAAAGCGGATATGGAAGCACCTCCAGGGAGGTACTTATACCTGCATTCCTTGCCGCCTATACAAAATCAAATCCCAGGAAGGTAGGGCTTGGAACCTTCCCTTCAGTTTTAAAGATGATGCCAAACTGGAGAATAAACTTTGATGGATTGTCAAAGTTTGAGTTTGTACAAAGGACATTCAGATCTGTGAATTTAATGCATCAATACCGAAGCACGTATCAGATCGGTTCATATACTACTAATTTGAGGTATGAGGTAGACGGCAGCGGCATATCCTTTATCAGGGACCTTCAGAATAACTATATTCAGCAATATGAAATTGATGTTGTGACTATCACTGAACAATTCAGTCCATTGATAAATATTGACCTGAACTGGAAGAATAGTCTCAGTACAAGGTTTGAATGGANAAAGTCCCGCATAGTCTCTCTTAACCTCACCAGCAATCAGATAGCNGATGCACGTATTAATGAACTGATATTCGGCGCCGGATACAGGTTTGATGATGTTCAGCTTATTCTCAAAACCGGCGGCGGAGGCCAGCGGGCTTTAAAAAGTGATCTTAATCTGCGGCTCGATGTTTCAATTCGTGATAATAAAACGCTTGCAAGAAAACTTGTTGAAGATGTTAATCAACCTGTTGTGGGACAAAAGGTATTTACAATAGGAACAACTGCTGACTACGTTCTCAGTGACAGGTTTAATCTTCAGATCTTTGCCGACCATACTATGAATAATCCATTTGTTGCCAATACATTTCCAACCTCAAATACCAACTTTGGGTTCAGTCTGAAGTTCACTCTTGTACAATAGTCATATCCGACCCTGATAATATTTTTTTCAAGTTTCCCGAAAACGTTTGAAACAAAGTAAATCAGGTCTTTCTATCTGAAAATCAGTCAATATGCGTGAAAATAAATGACTTATAGAAAGCATTTATCCCACCATTATTCATATTTTTGAGTAAAACCATGAGGATTTTTCTTTTTTCTTCAATTTTATTCTCCAAATATGAAAAGCTCAAAACCCCGTTTATCTTTCTGGCAGATCTGGAACATGAGTTTCGGATTTCTTGGAATACAGTTTGGATTTGCTCTTCAAAATGCAAATGTCAGCAGGATCTTTGAGACTCTTGGAGCAAAGGTTGAAAACATCCCAATATTATGGATTGCAGCTCCCGTAACAGGACTCATAATTCAGCCGATAATCGGTCATATGAGCGATAATACATGGAACAGGCTGGGCCGGCGGCGCCCTTACTTTCTAACCGGAGCTATACTGGCATCTCTTGCTTTACTTATTATGCCAAATTCACCGGTTTTGTGGATAGCTGCCGGGATGCTCTGGATTATGGATGCATCTATCAATATATCAATGGAACCATTCAGAGCCTTTGTAGGCGATATGCTTCCTTCAGAACAGCGAACAACCGGTTTTGCCACGCAGAGTTTTTTTATTGGAACTGGAGCTGTTATTGCCTCATTATTGCCTTACGTTCTTACAAATTGGTTTCATGTTCAAAATACCGCACCTGCAGGAGAAATACCATTATCAGTAAAACTATCATTCTACATTGGGGGAGCAGTTTTTATTTTAGCGGTATTATGGACTATCATCATGACAAAAGAATATTCACCTGATGAGCTCAGGGAATTCTCCCCCGAAGAAAAACATTTTGTCAATGATGAGGTGGATACTTTAGATTCTCTCGGCAGCGGAGCATTTATCAGGAGAGGGTTTTACTGGATCGGTGCAGGTGTAATAATAAGTCTGCTTATTTACTTTTATTCTCTTGAGAAACAACTATATATACTATCGGTTGGGGTAGGAATATTTGGTCTGATACAGCTTTTTTCAGGATTTCTGATATCGGAAGGAAAAACTCAAAACGGAATGGTGGTTGTTATGAGAGATCTCTTCACCATGCCAAAGACCATGGGACAATTGGCTGTAGTACAATTTTTTTCCTGGTTTGCTCTTTTTTCGATGTGGATTTATACAACTTCAGCAGTAACAAGTCACATATACGGTACTAAGGATCCTACAAGTGAACTTTATAATCAGGGTGCAAACTGGGTCGGCCTGCTTTTCGGTGTTTATAACGGCTTTGCCGCACTCGTTGCTTTTCTTCTTCCTTTGCTTGCTAAACTTACTAACAGAAGGGTTACTCATTCTATCAGCCTTGTGGCAGGTGGATTAGGCCTGATATCAATTATTCTGTTCCATACTCCTCATTTG
>JGI20214J51088_10001186_pt1 | contig 17770 bp, 9 predicted proteins | sample WetSurMetagenome_FD_51088 | JGI IMG/M metagenome (IMG submission 51088) | reverse complement strand
CAAATAAGAATCTTGCTCTTCCCTCTTTTCGAAGCTTATAATCTGCAACATATAATTCCAAGCCCTTCCTTATGATATTAGACATTGTAGTTTCTTCTTCCCGCGCAGCCTTGCTGAGAGCCGCTTTTTCATTGTCTCTGCACCTGAATTGAACTAAACATACGCTTTCCTTCATATTTTTTGAAATTATACTTCCGCAACCAATTCAATGTCAATGATTAATAGTCTAATAAATGCCCTGTTAAAAAATACCGTGTCGTTATTCTACGACACCGCGCGTAATTACGTTCAAAATCTGTGTCTAGCAATCAATTAATCCATGAAATATTTATAAATTGTCAAAAATATGTAATTTGCAAAGAGACAAAAATATATTCCTGCAAAACTAAATATATATTCGAATAATAATCGAATGCGAATATAATTAAGAATATAACCACTTGCCGTCCTTATCCGGTCCAGCCTCACGTTGTTGGCGGTAGACCTCCTTAGAGCACACTATTAATATCTATTTTCACTAAGAAATACAAACCAATATTTTCATATGTATTTTTGTATGGATATACTGAAAGAATTTTGCGCGTTAGCAAACAAACATATAATTTAGCAATATAATCCTAGAGCAATAAAAAGATTTCATGCAGATTAAATTTAGAGCTTATTTAAGACCCAAAATATGCATAAAGCATGTCTGTCACTCACTATCTATGCCTGCTAATCAACCGTATATTTTTACAACAAAAATATCTAAATTTTGACAAAAACTGAGCCTGAATTACAAATACAAATAGTCAAGATTGATGTTTTATGATCCATACAAATTTTAATGATGTTTACAAAATATAGTCGAATATGCGAATATTTCTAGAACGTGTATGGCGACTACTTGCCCTTATCGTTTTCACTGAGTTTTCACGGACAATATTGCTTCCAATTATCATATCGAAGATCATCATAATATATCAGATTTTCGTCCTATATCGGCTATTGACAAGTTATTAATTATTTATTATTCTAATTGTACAATTATAACCAACAATACTTCAAATAATCTGTATAATTGGTATAATTTTGAAGCTAAATGAACCTTTTGCAGTTTTTTATCGAATTCTTATTAACTCAGACGAATAGACCTTCTTTGCTCACCGTAAAGAATTATAAAGCTGACATTAGGCAATTCATCAATTGGTTTGAGCATACATTCAACCTTTCTTTCGACCCCTCAAAGATATCGCCTCAAACATTGTACGACTATCTGAAAGAGCGGAATCTCTCGAAAAGTTCTGCAAAAAGACACGTCTCTTCCTTGCGTAAGTTTTTTGGTTTTTTGATAACTTCGGGAATTATCTCCCAAAATCCGTTGGAGAAAAAAAATATCTCTGCCGGGGATTTTGCAAAGGCAGATCCATGGATGATTACAAATTTCAAGAGTTTTCTTTATGAATATAATAAATCCGACCTTACCATAAAAAACTATATCAACGACGTACAAGGCTTTATTGCTTGGCTTAAAGAAGTAACTTTATTCAATAGCGATTTAGGTACAGAAAATCAAAAGGTGTTTAGCTTGGTTACGCTTCCAGCCATTGAGGAATATAAGCGAAGGCTGATATTAACAAAATTCTCACCTGCAACCGTCAACAGGAAGCTGTCTTCCTTAAGGCAATATGTGGGCTGGGCCAAAAGCCAGGGACTGTTGGCGAATACCCAGACGTCTCGATCCAGACAGGCTGAGGTCGACGAAGTGTCAAACATAAAAAAAGAACTTTACGCTCCTCTGAATATCTCAACTGCTAATTTCCCAACCTATAAAAAGATCTTGCATTTTATGCGTCACGCCAGACCAGCCTGGTACAAGAAATATCATTCATATTCATTCACGCATTATTTTCACTTTGCGATACTCACAATATTGAGCTGCACAATTGGCTTCGGATTATACAGCAATTATTTTGTCAATAAGCCGGATGATGCCGTGTTGGGAGTCAGTCAGGAGTCAGCAATTGCCCCTTTGGCAGATAATGCCCTTGCGCTTGAGGGGTTTAAGTTAATCATTAGCACTTCCAAGGATAGAGATGTAATTTTAGCCTTGGATTCTTCCGGCAATCTGAGTATTCCGGGAGACCAAGCTCATATTTTTCAGACACCCGGAGGCAACTTCAGTCTTGCAGGGAAAGCGTTATCTTTGACTACCTCTCCAAACAGCAACGGCAATATTGAAATCGTGCCTGACGGAACTGGAAAAATCAATCTTGTAGGACCTATACAGAATAGCTCAAACAATAACAACCTGTCATCAGCCGTGGGATCAGTAGAATTTGACGATACGGTTGCAATATTGGCAACTACAAGCGCACAATCTGCCCTCTATATCAATCAAAACTCAACCGGAAAACTCATTAGCGCCGATACCCATGAAACTGCCAAATTTACCGTCGGCAACGATGGGTCAGGCATGTTCGCCGGCAACCTCGAAATAAGCGGTGGAAGTCTGACTAGCGCGGCAACAACTTTCAATTTGTTGAGCTCAAACGTTGCTATCTTGGATATCGGAGGCAGCACTGCAACTCTGAACTTGGGAAATACTAGTGGAGATACGGCAATAAGGTCAAATTTAATTCTGTCTTTACTACAATCAAAAGGTGGCATTCTATATACAAATGAATCAGGAAAGGTCTTTCAGGCATCTTCCGGATCTACCTCAGATTGCCTCACGGGAGGAGCAACTCCGGGCTTTGCCTCCTGCGCCAACATCCTTCAGCAGGCACAAACCGTAGGCATCGGAACAACAGATCCCCTGTTTAGGCTGGACGTTCGGGACATGCAGGATGCAACCGCCGCCGCCCAAATTTACAATACCAGCTCCAGCTCCACAGCAACTGGATTGATCGTAAAATTGGGAACTGCTTCGGCAACCTTATCTAGTTCCAATCACTTTATCAATTTTGAAACAAATGGAATTGGGATTGTGGGATCTATCCAGGGGCAAGAAAATGGTACGGGAGTTGCTTTTGCAACAAGTGGCACCGCCGATTTTGCGGAATATTTAAAAAAGGACCACAATCAGACGATTGAGTACGGCTCATTAATCTGTCTAAATAATGCAGGGCTGGCTGCCAAATGCGACTACGCCAATAGCAACATCATAGGAGTTGCTTCGGAGCATCCTGCGTTTCTGGGAGGACAAAACAAAGGAAACAACACTATCGCAGTTGGCCTTGCCGGCCAGGTTGAAGCATTTGTTTCGGCTCAAAACGGACAAATTAAGGCCGGAGACGCATTGACAATTTCCGATATCCCGGGAGTCGGAATTAAATCAACAAAAGCAGGAAGAATTATCGGAACTGTTTTGGAGAATTTAACGGCTGATGAATCAAAAGTTGCAGGATATTACGATCCTGACAACAAGGAGTACAGAAGCCGCGCTAATTTCCCGAATATTCCCCTAAAACCAAATATTATCCGTATCTACAAAATATCTGTTTTAGTCAATGTCTCCTGGCATGATCCCAGCGTCTATCTTGCTCAAAACGGCGAGCTTGTCACCCCTAATCCGGGCTCAGCTGACTATCCTGTCTCAGGCGAAACCTTTTGGGACAGTGTGGCGACAAATATCAAGGCTAAGCTAATCAATGTTTCCAAAGCGGTAACAGATACCCTTGTCGTAACTTCCGACTCTATAATAGTTAACGGACAAAACTTTAGGGACTACATTGCCGGCGTAATAGATGACTTGGGAATACGTCCCTCCGGTCAGGGATCAGAAATAATTTCTCCGATCGTAAGAACCGATGAAATTTCTACAAATATAATCAGTCCTCTTGCGCAAGATTCCGATATTTCGGCTTCTCTCAATGATTCTCATTTCGTAATCCGCAATTCCAGAAATGCAAGCTCTTCTGCAGTCGTCAGCATTGACAATCAAGGCAATGCCTCTTTCTCCGGCACTTTTAACGCTCTGGCAGTCAAAACTAACGATGCGAGCATCAGCGGAACCTTAAGGGCGGGCAACATTATTGCCGATTCTATTCAGGGATTGGAAGACCTCTTGGATATTGCGTCATATTCGGCTCAGCTTTCCAATGTACCTCAGATTAATCTTTATGATCTTTCAATCGCCGGAAGAATTTCGGTCGGAACAACTATGTTTATTGCCCAAAATTACATTGAGACCTTGGGAAGCGACCTCTCCCTTCAGAGCTTAAGACAGGGCGGACTGTCAATCATGGGAGGACTGGTATATGTAGATACCCAGGGCAATATTAAAGTCCAAGGCGATTTGTCAATCAGCGGAAAATTAGCAGTAAACACCATTTCTCCATCATCCGATTTAGTTATAAACAATATTAATGGATCAAGCGTTTTGTCCGTAAGCCAAATGGGAGATGTTAGAGCATCGGGATCGGGCACGTTTGCCAAACTCAATCTCAGTTTCATTCAACCTGCTTTAGCTATTTCCCCAACGGAGGCAATTGCAAGCTCTTCCGCAGGTTCAGCCAACATTACCGCCAATCAATCCGAAGTCACCATCAGAAATGATTTTGTGACGGAAAAATCAGTAATTTATATAACACCGNTCGGAACACCCAGCGCGCAAACACCGTTCTTAATCAACCAGACGCCTCGAAAATCTTTTACCGTAGGCATTCAATCCCCAACCGATCATCCTCTCGGTTTTAATTGGTTAATTGTTAATTAAATTAGCATATTCGCAATTCCTCTGCTAACAAATTTGTCTTTTCACAAATAATTTAATAAATTTTCACATTATTATCGAAATAACTATAAGCCGATTACTCGGATAAAAATATTTCATTGATTAGATTGACAACTAGACCCATACCCGCTATGGCAATCATTAATATACCTATTAAGATATGTTTTGCAATAATTTAGAATAAATTGTTGTTTCTATATGCAATGATTAGACTGTCAGAAAGTCATAAACGTGGCTTGTTTAAAAAAGATATTTTACGAAAAAAGCAGAATATTTCCCTCTTGACAATACGAGAAGTCCTTGTTAATCTAAGTTGTGGAACAAAAAAACGAACTTATCAAATACGTCCAGAATATTTCCTTATTCCTGCTCGGAATTCTTTTCATAGCTTTTCCTGTTGTCTTTACTACTATTAGTACTAATCCTATAATTTTACCAAAACAAGTGTTGCTGGGAGGAGTAGTAGTAATTTTGCTGATTCTTCAGGTCGTAAAAATGTTTGCTGAAAAGTCGGTGAAGCTCAGGAGAACGCCTTTTGATATTCCTGTTATGCTACTCGGAATTATTGCGCTTATTTCCAGCGTTCTTGCAGTTAACAATATAGATGCTCTAACTTCATTTTTTCCATATCTTTTTGCAATATTGGGCTATTTCCTGATTGTTAATATAGCCAAAGATAAAAATTCTCTTCTTTTCCTTATGTCCTGCCTTATAGTTGGAGCAATTCTAACGTCTCTTTCCGCGATATTGACCTTTTTTAAGATTTATATTTTGCCTTTCCCCCAAACCCACGCCCAGTCCTTTACTCCTTTAGGATCATTATTGGAGCAGGGAATCTATCTTACGATAATATTCACAATTTCTTTATATTACGTTTACCGGCTGATCAAATCCAAGGCGAAAGATGAGGCAGGTTCCGCAGCGGTAAATCGCATGACACAGCAGGAAGTAACCAAAGCAGCCAGTTTTGGAGCGGCATCTTTCATTATTCTTTTGGGAATTATCGTAACGGTTTACGGATTATTCAAGCTTGAAAAACCTTTAATTCTTCCAATAGAAACGGGGTTTCAAACTGCTTTTTCCGAAATTTCTCTTGACACCGGACGTATTGCCCAGGGATTTCTCTTCGGATCAGGATTTGGGACATATCCTGTTGATTTCTCAAGATGGAAACAGGTTTCATTTAATCAGAATCAGAATCTTTGGAGCTTGACTTTCTTTAGGTCTTCCAGCTTCGCTCTGGAACTTTTGGCAACAACCGGAGTATTAGGGTTATGCGCATTTGTCTTTTTATTAATAAGGGCCTATAAAGAAATGCGGGAAAGTCCGCAAAATAAAATATTGATTTCCTTAATCGGAATGTTCCTGATCTCAATTTTACTGCCTTTAAATTTCACCAGCCAAACCTTGTTATTCATAATCTTAGGGTTATTTGCCGTAAATCAGGCCCTAATAAGCAAAACTCAGAACAGATTCTTTGACATTGAGCTTCAGATAGTAGCCTTTAGAAAAGGGTTTATTTCAATGGAAACGCCTCATCCGAAAAGCGATAAAAGCTTGATTCTCCCCTCCATCACAGGAGTTCTTGTGTTGGCGCTGATAATAATAATCGGTTACTTTGGAATTCCCTATGTGAGTTCTGACATAACTTTCCAAAAATCTTTGATTGCAGCTGCCGCTAATAACGGATCTGAGACCTATAGATTGCAGGCGCAGGCGATTCAGACCTTTCCATATAGAGACGGCTTTTACAGAGTTTTCTCTCAAACAAATCTTGCCTTAGCCAACACTCTCGCATCCCAACAGCCGGCAGGATCAACTCCCAACCAAGCTACCCAACAAAACATTACTACTCTGATACAGCAGGCCATAAATTCTGCCAGAAATGCCGCCACAGTTGCCCCCCAAACTTATCTCAACTGGCAGAACTTGTCTTCAGTCTATAGAGGACTTATCGGCTTTGGCCAGAATGCGGAAAGCTTTGCGATCGCCAGCGCCCAACAATCAATAAGCCTTGATGCCAACAATCCTCAGGAATATATAACTTTAGGAGGAATTTACTATCAATTACAGCAATGGGCCAATGCCCAAACCCAATTCCAGCTAGCTATTTCCCTCAAGCCTGATTATGCGAACGCGTACTATAACTTGGGACATGTGCTGGAGCAAAGAGGAGACACGCAGGGAGCTTTGACTCAATATCAACAGGTAAGAAGCTTGGTTAGTAACGATAAGAACAGTCTGGATCAAATTGATCAGGAAATAGCTGCTTTGCAGGGAAAAGCTCAAGCGCAGGCAAATCCTTCAGCAAATACAAATGACCAACTTAATGTTAATACTCCGCAAGCGCAAATTCCAGCGGCTAACCCGCCGGTTAAGATTCCTGCACCTCCCATCGCCACTGGTTCTTCGAAATAACTTTGGTGATATAATATTTCCGTGAATAAACCCGTTGCGTTCAAGTTAGATTGTCTAAAGGCAGTTATATTCGATATGGACGGCACAATGATAGACAACGGCTACTATCATAGAAAAGCATGGAGTGAATTTATAAAAAAGCATGACCTTAGTAAGGTTGACATAACAGATCATGAATTCAAGCAACATTTTTCAGGAAGGAAAAATGACTCAATTTTGGAATTATTATTTAATAGAAAATTAACAGAAGAAGAATTAGATAAACACGGAGAAGATAAGGAGACGCTTTATAGAAAGCTATACGCGCCACACATTAAGGAGGTAAAAGGCTTAACAGCTATTGTTAATAGACTTAAAAAAAGCGGAATAAAAGTAGCTATAGCCACGACCTCTCCAAAGAAAAATAGAGAATTTGTTCTGGAAAAACTTAGCTTGACCAAGGCCTTCCCTGTTATTGTTGGGAGCGAACACGTTCTTCATGGTAAACCTGATCCCGAAATTTATATAAAAACAGCAAAAAAATTGAAAGTTGATTCAAAAGAATGTTTAGTTTTTGAGGACACACCTGTTGGCATTGAAGCAGCCAAAAATGCCGGAATGAGAGTCATTGGAATCCTCACAAGGCATTCAGAGGAAGAGCTGAGAGCGGCAGATTTAGCTACAAATGACTTTACCAAGATAATATTCGAGTAGATTCTCCTGAAGAATACCAAAAGTATCACGATAAGTATTTATCCAACAATAGAAAATCTAAAACACCGCGGATATACCACTTCGCCAGGTACCGACTGGCACCTGGCTTCATTTGGTATCAATTCTTCTCGCGAAGAACAGACTTTCGATATAGAAAATCAAAAAACTGCTTACTATTCGCTATTGGCTATACGCCATATGCGAGTTATGCAGATTGTCTTTGTTTTCTGAAACAATCCTTACAAAGGACTGGTCTGTTACCTTTCGGTTCGAAAGGTACTGTGTCTGACTTGCCGCAAGTTGCGCAAGTGATCGGGAAAGATTGTCCAGAGGACATTCCTCCGCGATTTCCATCCATACGAGCCTTTTTTAAAGCTCTGCATGCCGGACATCTGACAGGTGCATTCTGAAATCCTTTTGATTGATAGAATTCCTGTTCTGAAGCCGTCCATACGAAAGGCTTACCGCAATCTCTGCAAGTTAAATTTTGATCTTGAAAATTTGCCATTTACTATTCACCCCCCTTCGCCCCGCATAGTTCGCCAAAAGCGAACGAAGTGGGGTTCCAAAAGAATACATTGATCGATATCTGTGTTGTTTGAATTTGTTGTGTCATTAAGTTTCTCTAAATTCCGGCCTACCATTTTCATCTAGAATCTAGAGAAAGGAGGATGGATTGATATAACATAATTATACCTTACCATCAAATAAAATAGCAATAGGCAACTTAATTATTAATATGATAGAATTATTTAATCGCGGGCCTGTAGCACAGTTGGTAATGCGCCGCATTCGCATTGCGGAGATCAGCGGTTCGACTCCGCTCAGGTCCACACGAAAATTTAATCTGGGGCTCGTAGTACACCGGTAGTATAACTCCATGGCATGGAGTAGAAAGGGGTCCAATTCCCCTCGAGTCCACAATTATTGCAGATACGGAAGCGGATTAACCAAGGCTCCCCCTTTGCGGACTTCAAAATGCAGATGCGGTCCTGTTGTTCTTCCTGTCATCCCGATCCACCCTAAGACTGTTGACCCCGCAGTAACAGTTTGTCCAACCGATACATTTACTCCGCTGAAGTGAGAATAATGAGTCTCCGTATCTCCGTTTCTGACATAAATGTTTGTCCCGTAGCCGTAATCCCATGTTCCCGCACTTATGCCGGACACCACCCCATTTTGGGCTGAAACCACCGGAGCGCCGTAAGAAGCGGCGATATCAAGCGCCATATGGTACCAGGATGCAAATTGGCTTATAATCCCATGCACAGGCCAGGTGAAACCCAAACCGGATATGGAAACCGGCCCTTCCGCAATGTAGACTTGACGCCTGAAGGTAGGTTGTTCTGCAGGTTTGATTCCGTCCGGAACGATTAATATCTGCCCTTCAACCAAAGAAAATGTTTCCGCATTAGCAAAGTCATTGAACGGGAAATCAACTATCTTTTGCGCTTCCGTATCCAGTTTTTTCGCAATCGAATACACTGAATCCCCTTTGGCAACCTTATAGGCAATACCTGTAACCGGCAAAATTTTAAGAGTATCCCCTACTCCGATATCGTCTCCTATCAAATCACTTGCCCAGCGGATCGTATCTGTGGATATACCGAATTTTTCAGCAATGGTAGACAGGGTGTCCCCTTTTTCAACCGTATAGTCAATAACTTTGTCTCTTGGTTTTTGAGATTGGACTGTTTGAAAAACATCGCTACTTACAATAATTGACTCTTTGGAGTTCGCAGATGCAATCGCAACATTATTTTGCTGTCCTTCAAATAAAGGNTATGTGTCTGCCAAAAACGGAGAGACAATCACNCCGACCCCCAATACCCCCATTGCCGCTATATGCATGAAAGGNCTGTTATAACGGCCTCTTTTCATCGTAAACAATTTTACAAGGCTATTTTTACCGGATTCGAAGGCAANTGATATTGAGATAATTTTTTTCTTTAAATAAGAAAAGAAGAATTTCCAGAATTTTGAAAAGTCAGAAAAGTTTGATGCAAAAAAATTAAAGAAGGATTTCATCATNTGAGAAGAAAATGATAACAAAATTGAGCTCTTAAGTCAATTTTACGAAAAAGAATAATTAACCTTTTCCGAGAGATTCGAGGAATTCTTCGTTGGTGTTTGTTTTCATTAACCTTTCAATAATAATGCTTGTTCTTTCTTCCGGACCAAGCATGTCAATCATCCGGCGCATTGTGGAAACCTTTTTGAGATCTTTTTCGTTTAACAGTAATTCTTCCTGTCTTGTTCCGGACTTTTCAACATCAATTGCAGGGAAGATTCTGCGGTCTGCCAATCTCCTATCCAGATGTAATTCCAAGTTTCCGGTACCTTTAAACTCTTCGTAAATCAGATCATCCATTCTGGAGCCGGTATCAACTAATGCAGTTCCGATGATGGTCAGAGATCCGCCTTCCTGGCAATTTCGGGCAGCGCCGAAGAACCTTTTTGCCGGCCAGAGAGCTGCGGGATCAAATCCCCCGGATAAAGTGCGTCCTGAAGGCGCAACAGATAAATTGTATGCGCGCGCCAGACGGGTAATCGAGTCAAGAAGAATAATAACATCAATCCCCATTTCAACCAGCCTCTTTGCCCTTTCAAGGGTTATTTCCGCAACTCTGGTTTGAGCATCGGGCGGTTCGTCAAAATGAGAAGCAACCACGTCCCCTTTTACCGATTGAGCAATGTCTGTTACTTCCTCGGGCCTCTCCCCTATCAATGCCGCCATCAGGTGCGCTTTGGGATAATTTTGGGCAATTCCGGCTGCGATTTCCTTAAGAATTGTTGTTTTCCCCGCTTTGGGAGGTGAAACAATCATTCCTCTTTGCCCGAATCCGATCGGCGAAACCAGATCGATCATGCGGGTTGACAAGGGAAGTTTGCCTGTTCCCAAAACAATTTGTTTCTTGGGATAAATAGGAGTCAGATCGTCAAAATAAGGCCGCTTCATCGAATCGTCTGCAGCGACGTCATTAACAGTTTCAACTTTTAAAAGCCCGAAGTAACGTTCCGTGTCTTTCGGAGGGCGTCCGATACCTGCGACCTTATCTCCGGGACGCAGCATAAATCTTCTGATTTGAGATTGGGAGATATAAACATCGCGTTGGGAAGGAATAAATTTTGGTCTTAAAAATCCGTGCCCTTCAGGCTGGATATCCAAAATTCCCGACACTTCAATCGTTACTGCCGGTTCGGGTCTGTAAGCAAAGTTATTGACCATTTGAGGCGCAGGCTGAAATTGAGTTGACTGCGGCACAGGAGCAACCGGTGTAACGGGCGCTGGCGCAGCAGGCGCCGCAACAGGCTCAACAGCTGCAGACTTGGCTTCAGCCTTTGGCGATCCTATTATTTCATCAACAGACGGCACTTTTACCTGTTTTTGTTCGGTTTTTGGCGCATCATCTTTTGTGGTACTGGTAACGTTACTCTTTGAAGACGCAGTTTTTTTATACGGCATAAGATTTGTTTTGTTTAAATGTTTAAATAAGAATATTTTTTATCAACACCATGTTGTGGAAATTTCCCCAGAAGCCTAAATCCATCCGTATTACATCATATCTCAATTTAGTTGTCAAGGGGCAACCAATTATTAACGTTGCCCCGCAGATCCCGCTTAAACGCTCTTAGAGCCGTATTCAAAGAAAATTCAAAGGCGAGAAATGAGTTTGTGCGGGATCAAGGAGTAAATGAGTTTTCGTATTACTACTATTAGTAATGCATCCTCCCTACTTTGAGCAGAGGACTGGCATAAATACACAAACAAAATACTATAATTGTATTTTTTATATAAAAATAGCTTCAGAATTGCCACTTGACATATCCTATAATACTTGCTATACTTCCACTTCAACAAAAGGAATATATGAAAAAGGCTTATTTATCAATCTTATTTTTAGCGTTAATCTATTTTATCGTTCCTTTGAAAGCTTACGCTGACACATCTTGCCAGGCGATTTATGGCGGAGGTCAAACCTGCGTTACAACCGGAAATATCAGTATCAACAAAAGTGTTTTAAATCCTCAAACAAATCAATTCGTAGATAATTTAAATATCAATGATCCGCATTTTCAGCCCGGATTTTTGGTAACTTTTAAAATCGCTGTTACCAATACCGGCAATGCTACTATTTCAAGGATAAATGTAATTGACGCTTTTCCTCAATATATCGCCTTTAGTTCTGGATCAGGAAATTTTGACAGCAATGCCAGAACCCTAACCTTTGAAGTTGATAAATTAGCAGCCAATGAAACAAGAAATTTTACAATTTTAGGTAAAGTTGTTGATGCTTCCCAAATTCCCATAGATCAGAGCGGAACTGTCTGCGTTGTCAATCAGGCAACAGCCACCAATAAGGATAACAGTTCTCAGGTAAGCCAGGATTATGCCCAATTCTGCATTGAGAAACAGGCTCAGTCCAAAGGAGGATTTCCAGTTGTCCAGACAACTCCCATCGTTACCGTTACGCCTTCAACCGGAGCTGAAGCGCTCGGATTAATTCCTCTTATTCCGACCGGTCTCGCAGGCTGGTTCTTAAGAAAGAAATCGCTTTCCAAAACCACTTTAAAGGAGGACCTTAAATAATATGAGAAACGAAAAAGTACAACCAAATACAGATAATCAAGGCTTAAGACTTTCCCTAACCGGATTATCGGAGAGTGAAGGTCAAGCAAGATTGTTTGGCCTTGCATTCAGACACAATACCAATGGTATCCAAGAAAAATTTTACAAGTTTCTTTTTCAAGGCAAAATTAGAGGCCCTAAAGGCTTGAGGGGTCCCAAAGGAGAACCCGGAGCTGTAATAAATACTGCACAAGAAGTGTCAGCGTTGGCAGACCAGATTAAGAAGGATGCCGAAGCTGTAACAAAAGACAAGGGGGAAGTTGAAGGATTCTTGAATAGCTCTAAAGATTCAGCAACAGCCGCAAAGCTCAGCGAGACAAATTCCGCTGCTAATCAAAGAGTGGCACAAACCGCAGCAACAAGCGCCGAAGGCAGCGCAACAAGAGCTAGCACTTCAGAAATCAATGCGGGAAGATCAGCTGTTGTATCCACTGATGCGGCGAGAGATTCTCTTAATCTTAAAAATCAGGTAGAAACTTTAGCCAGACAGACAGGAGCAGACGCCCAGGATGTAAGACAGAACAAGCAGGACGTCATAAGGGCAATAACTGAGGCCAACAAAAAAGCCAGGAAATGGAAAGCGGCTATTATTGGCACTGCGGTTTTGGCCGGGGTAGCAACTGCTTTATCTATCGTTTCATTGGTCAACGCTAATAATGCCTCAACTCCAACCCAAACACAGGAAACCAATATTCCCGGAGGCAATTTGACAATAAATAGTGATGAGATAATAATTCCTTGAAAGGGGGTGAAATCATGAGTAAAGAAATTTTTAAGAAAAATATCGGTAAAAAAATTAAGACTGGCGCTTTTCTTGGAATCGCAACAGTTACTACCCTTGCAGGAGTAGCGGGATGTGGTTTTGGACATGAAAAGAATACCGAAAAGACTAATACTCCCACACCCAAAGATGTAGGAACAACCACTATTAATTCAGAGAAGGTTGTGTTGGGAGATGCGGCTCAACAGGCGATAGCTGATGCAGTCAATAAAGCCTTTGATGAAAAATGGAAATCAATGCATGAACCAGAAAGAACACATGAACCCAGAAGAACATCTGAGCCAACAACTGTACCGAGCGCTGTCGTTCCTGAAGCTCTGAAAACAGAATATGGAAACGATATCGTTGTTAATAAAAATCAAAGTTATTTATTTTCAAAAGGCACTGTTATAAGTATCGATGCCTTTGTAAATGGAAATAAGGATTTTGATGATGATGGAGCAACGGGAGCGTTAGTTGTCTTTAACAGTGATTCACCCTTGGAGATTCATTCTCCTTATGGTGGAAGCGGAAAAACTAACCTGAAAAATCAGGCTGAAATTGATGCTACTGTGTCACAACAGGCAATGGCATCTCTTGGAAGTCATCCGGAATTTAACAAAATCATGGTATATGATGCGTTAACCGGAAAACAAACAGCATATGCGGTTAGAAGTGCAGCTGGAGTACAGATTATACCTGTAAACTAAGTTGTTACCGCTTAAACAGCATACCCTATCATATTGTTGTATGATAGGGTTATGTTGTATTTTGGAGGCTACTTAGATGTTTACGTGGTTTAAGAAAAATCTTTATATTTTCATAGTATTTATTGGCTTGATCCTGGCCATACAAAACTACGCTCCGGGCACTTTTTTGTCGGGATGGGATACCTTACACCCGGAATTTAATTTCACGGTAGCCTTCCAGCGGGAAATTAACGGGGTTTTCAGAAGCGAGCAGGGCTTGGGCGCGGTTGCCGCCCACTCCCATATGGCTGATCTACCTCATGCTTTCATTCTATATTTACTGCATTTTATTTCCCCTCTTTCCAACCTGCGCTATTTCTATATCTTCCTGAATCTGATTCTGGGCCCGGTTGGTATGTATTTTTTCCTTAACAAACATGTCGTAAAAAACAAAATCGGGGCATTTTTAGGCTCAATCTTTTATTTACTGAATCTGGGCACGCTGCAGACCTTCGTCGTTCCTTTTGAGATGTTTACTACTCAGTATGCTCTTCTCCCCTGGATTTTCCTTTTTGCGACGGACTATCTTTTTAAAAAAGAAAAGTCCCGGAAATCTCTTCTCTTTTTCTTATTATCAATCCTATTTGGCGCGCCCATGGCCTATGCTGCAACACTCTGGTATGTGTTTTTTTTCGTTCTAATCCTATATTTGTTCTCTCTTAATCTATTCGACCGTTCTCCTTCAACCCTAAAAAAATCTCTAATCCTTATAATTATGACTTTAGGCATAAATTTATTTTGGATTTTGCCCAATATCTATTACGCCTTGAATCACGGACAGGAAGTAACTAAAGCTTTGATAAACCAGCTCTTCTCTCCCCAGGCGTTTCTCTATAATAAAGACTTTGGAAACTTCAAAGACATTTTGTTACTCAAAAACTTCCTGTTTGACTGGAATGTCTATTCGGGAAACAACAATTTCAGTCAGCTGCTTTCTCCATGGATTAGTCATCTGAATCAAGCTCCTGTTATGATCTTGGGATTCATTTTTGCCATAATTGCTTTTACGGGTATCTTCCGCGGGTTTCTCAAGAGAGAAAAAGTTTTGGTATCTCTGACTCTTCCCCTCTTACTTTCCCTTTTCTTTCTAATCAACGACAATCCCCCGACAGGCTTCATTTATAATTTTCTCCAGAATAAAATTCCTCTTTTTAAAGAGGCTCTCAGATTTCCCGGCGATAAGATTTTGGGGATTTTTACCTTTCTTTATGCGATATATTTTGCCAAAGGACAAGAATTTATCCTAAAAATATTTAAAAAAATCCGGTTTGTTTATTTGCCTATTTTCTTACTGCTAATAATTTATTATATGCTTCCCGCATTTCAGGGAAACCTTATCAGTCCATATATGCGGATACAGATTCCTATATATTATTTCCAGATGTTCGATTGGTTTGATTCTAAGCCTCATGATGCAAGAATCGCCGAACTTCCGGTTAACTCATTTTGGGGATGGAAATATTACAGTTGGTACCCTTCGGCAAGTCAGGAATCCCCGAATGAGGGCTCGGGGCAAGTGGCTAAGCCAAGTTTCCAGGGGGCGGATTTTCTGCAATTTGGAATTCCCCAGCCTCTTTTGGACCGTGATTTTGACCGGTGGAGTTCGTACAACGAACAGTACTACAGAGAGATGTCTTACGCTGTTTATAGCAATAATCCGGCGCGTTTCTTGAGCGTTCTGCAAAAATACAATATCAGGTACATCATATTTGACACCTCCATTTTGGCTCCTAAAGACGATCCTAAAGTACTTTTCCATACGGAAATCTTAAATCTTCTCAACCAAAAAGATCTTGTTCAGGTAAAAAATTTCAATAATACTTTATTTGTTTACGAGGTCAGGTCTCAGGCTCCAGGAGAGTTAATTAGCAATCCTGTCCCGGTTTCTTCAAATCAGAAAACATATTATGAAGATTTTATCTATCAAAACTATGGCAATTATATCAACCAAAAAGAAGGCCTCGGATACCCTCTGGCCGATTTTATCAACAATTTGGACAGGGTAAATAATGATTTGCTTCAATTCCAACCCACTGGAATCAGGATAAATATGCAAACCAATCAGGCTCTCACCTTGCCGTCCCTGACAGATACGGAGTCATATATTGATGCCCAATTGCTGATTGAAAAAAATAACAATAAATTTACTATAAATATTTTTCCCGTTTTACCTTTTAAAACCAGCCTTTTACCTTCAATTCCGGTTACTTTTGATGTTTCGCCCGGAGAAATCATTGCCAGCNTTAATCAAAGAAATAATTTTGTTTTGAATCCTGCAGAAAATATCCCCTTATCAATAGGCACAGCTCAGTTAAATACAACCAAACCAAATTCCGTAGCAATTTATTCTTTAAGCTCCAAAAAAACCAGATTTTCCAATTTGTCGGGAATAAATTATTCACTATCTTATTGTAACGAAGCAAAAAGCCGGGAGATTTTCGGCATTCAACAGGGAATAAATATAAACAGTTTCTATATCTTCGGTAAAAATAATCCGGTTTGCATGTATATTCCGTTATCACAATTTCTCGGTCAAATAAACTCCCAGGAGGCACTTGTCGGGTTGAATTTTGATTATAAATCATTCATTCCCGCCCAATTGTGCCTGGCAAAAAACAATGAATGTGTCAGCCAGCTCTTAAAAGATACCCAGTCAAATTATGCCGCGATAAACAAACAAAATGCCGGCGATTTAGCTATAAAACTCTCTGTTAATACAGACTCCAAGACTCAGGTTGAGCAAGCGTTAATTGAAAATTTTTCCATTGACATTTTAAATCCTGTTGCAAGGATCGACATTCCGGAAAATGACATTAAAGATGCGGTTGGAGACACAGTCGTTGAGAATGTACGAAATCCTGCTTTTGTGATCCCCTTTTCCGGAGAAAAGAAGTTAAGCGGCCAGACCATTCTTTCCGACGAAAATCAAACTTATACTACAGATACAACATCTGACTTAAATAATAAACGGATCGTTAAAGACAATAAAGGTGATTATATTCGATATATGACTACAAAAGGCACTATGTCAGACAATTTTATCTATCAAAATCTTCCTCAGGACAGAGCATATTTAGTCGCAGTCACTTCAAGAAACGTAAAAGGACTTCCTTTGACCTTATGTATGGCAAATGAGGTTACCAAACACTGTGATATCTATACTACCGTTTCTTCTTCAAAANACTTTGTCAGAGACGTATTTTTGCTTCCGGCACAATTAACAGGTAAATCAGGTTTCTCTTTAAATATCAGCAATCTTGGCATCGGAAATGAATCAGCTATAAATGATTTAAGTTCAGTTGAAATTATTCCTTTCCCCTACCGGTATCTTTCCCAAATTTTTGCAAACAACACTAAAACAACATACGGCAAGNTCTTTGTTTTGCCAAAATCATATGAATCAGGCTGGAAAACTTACGAAGTTAAAGACAGTAATTTTTTTACAAGGAATTTTCCTTTTTTGTTCGGTAAAGAGCTTAAAAATCACGTTTTGGTAAATAATTGGGCCAACGGCTGGATTATGCCAAGTTCAGAGTCCGATGTCCAAAGTTCAAAGTTTATTACAATTTTCTGGCCTCAATATTTAGAATATCTGGGTTTTGTAACCCTTATTCTTATATTCATAATAATATTATTAATGAGAAACTCTAACAGGCCTTCCCGGACCTCAGTCAGCTCTGCCAAACACCCTGTTCTTTAAATTGTCCAAGTTGGGATACATACCGTACAATTGATAAGTTTTGAAAGGATCATATAATGGCTCGTACATGCGGGCATTTAAGCAGTTTCCAAAGATTCAGGTA
>JGI20214J51088_10001184_pt1 | contig 17781 bp, 18 predicted proteins | sample WetSurMetagenome_FD_51088 | JGI IMG/M metagenome (IMG submission 51088) | reverse complement strand
GGCGGTTAAGCCGGTTGAAGTTGTTAAAGAAAACAAGAAAGTCGAAGAGAAAAAATCCGCCTCCACGAAGGTTACTGCGGACAAGGCTGAAAAGAAAATTGAGAAGAAAGCAGAGAAGAAAACTCCGGGCAAGAAAAATACCTCTAAGAAAAAATAATTTAATTTATTTCCGCAGTCCTTAATCAGGCTGCGGTTTTTGTTTGACTTATTTTTAATATTGTGATAATTTTATTCGTCATGTTCTTTTTGATAAAATTCTTTTAACATTTTAATTGAAGGGAGTTGTTATGGCGAGAAAAGTTATATTGTCAGTCGATATTGGCGGAACTAATCTAAAAGGCGGATTGGTGGATCACTTGACCGGAGAGTTAATTTTTTCTCATCAAAAACCGACGGAGGCTAATCTTGGCATTATGGGGGTTGCTGAAAATATTTGCTTCTTGTTTTCCTTTTTATCAGAATATGCTCGACGAAACGGCTACAAAGTGATCGCCGTTGCTTATGACACTCCTGGCAACGTTGATCCTGGGACGGGAATGGTTTCCGGAAGCTGTAGTAATATCCCGGGGCTTATAGATTTTGATTTGCCAAAGCTTATACGGGGAAGATTGGGTTTGCCGGTTTTCGATCTCAACGATGCCAAAAGTTTTACTCTTGCCGAGGCTACTTACGGGGCCGGTAAGGGATTAACCGATTTCGGCGTCTGGACATTGGGAACAGGCGTTGGCGGCGGATTAGTCCTTAATGGAGAAATTTTTTATGGCAAGTATTCCAGCGCCTGCGAGCTTGGACACTTGGAGATTGATCCTTTAGGACCGCTTTGCAAGCAAGGGCATCGAGGCTGTATCGAATCATTCTGCGGTACCGAAGCCATAAAAAGATTTTGGCGACGTAGCTATGATTTGAGAGAGAAAAAAACCTCGTATCATGACAAGGAAAATCCCAGCGTTAAGGAAATTTTCAAGCATGCCGAACAAGGCGATGAGCTTTGCCTTTTGGTTGTTGATGAGGTGGCAGAGAGACTGGCCAAGGGCATGGCGACGACAGCTAAAATGCTTGATTTGCAGGCAGGTATTCTGGGCGGAAAGATTTCCAGTGAGGATTTTTTTCTTGCTAAAGTGCAGAAATTTATTACGCCCCAGCTCTATGAAACTCAGCAAAATTTTTGTGTGCTTAGGGCTAAATATCATGACGAAGGCGGAATTATCGGTGCGGCCGCCTATGCCTACCAGCGTCTACTGGAATTGGGAAAAGGATAATTTTTAAAAAGCGTGTGGCAGTCGGGTTCAGTTAATCCGACTGCTTTTTTTGCCTAATTAGGCTGATGGCGATATAATAAAGCCCTATGGAGATTAGTTGCAAAATTAAAAAGAGTCGGCGAGCGAAGAATATTTGTCTGCGCGTCGGCAACGATGCGACCGCCATTTTGACTATTCCTTGGTGGGTTTCCAAGGAAGCCGGTTTGCGATTTTTAGCTTCCAAGAAAAATTGGCTGGCGGATAAAATAAGAATTAAGAATGAAGAATTAAGAATGCATCCGGTGCGAACCAGAGTTGATTATTTAAAGCATAAAAGCCAAGCGGAACGATTGGTTTGGGGGCGGCTGGAGCATTTCAATGCCTTTTACAATTTTAATTATAACCGTGTTTGCATCCGCGATCAGAAAAGCCGCTGGGGGAGTTGTTCGATTAAGCGCAATTTGAATTTTTCCTACCGTATTATTTTTTTGCCGCCAGAATTGGCCGATTATTTGATCGTTCATGAACTTTGCCATTTGGGTGAAATGAATCACTCGCCGCGGTTTTGGAAGTTGGTGGAGAAAACGATTCCGAATTATAAATTATTGCGGAGAAAATTATTAAAGAACGGAAACTCTTATTAATTTGTCATCCTGAGCGCCGTGCGAAGGATCTATTATTTGAGAAGTTCGTATAATGATTTTTAAAATTTTTGTCGAAGAAGTTCTGATTTTCTACAAAATAGATCCCTCGCCAGGGGCTCGGGATGACAAAAAATAGGAATGGTAAAATAAAATTATGACATTTAACGAAGAACAACAAAAAATAATCGACAGCATCTTCGGCGCCTATATCATCTCCGCGCCGGTCGGCACGGGAAAGACGACGATCTTGACCGAAAGAGTTGCCAAAGCCATTGAAGCGGGCATCAAACCGGCCGAGATTTTGTGTTTGACTTTTACCAACCGCGCCGCCGAAGAAATGTCCGAGCGCATCAAGGCGAGAATAAATAATAAAAAAATATTCGACGAGATTACGGTCAAGACTTTTCACGGCTTCTGCGCTTATTTTATCAAAGCCGAATCAAAACAGATCGGCTTGCCGCGGGACTTTGTGATTTTTGAGGAGGAAGAACAGCGCGAAGTGATGAAAGATATTTTGATCAAGCATCCGGAAATTTTGATCAACGAAGAAAAAGCCAGCCGGGAAATTTCCGATCTGATTGAAAAAGTTTATGATCAGCGCCTTAATTTATTATTAAGAGAGATTGGCTGCCAAATCGACGAGCTGAAAACTGATAAGTCCATGGAAGCGATCGGCGCCGAATATCATCAAGCTTTAACCGAGCAGAATGCTTTGGATTTTAACGAATTAGTCTTGCTGACTTTAAGAACTTTATATTTGGACGAAAAAATCAAAAATAAATGGGCGGGCAAATTTCGCTTTATCCAGCTTGATGAATTTCAAGATACGCATTTGTCGGAATATTTGGTAGTCAAAGAATTAGCCAAGGCCGCCGGCAATGTTTCTTTTATCGGCGACCTTGATCAGACGATCTATTCTTGGCGCGGCTCCCAGCCGGTATTTTTGACCAAGCTGATCAAAAAGCATTTTCCCGCCGTTAAGGAACTTGGTTTGTCCACTAATTATCGCTTTAATCCGAATATTTTGGCGGCCGTTAAATCGTTTTTGGAAAGCTTTGCCAGTGCCTCCACTAAGGAATTGAACACGCTCAAAGAAAGTGACACCGAAGAAAAAGCGGTCAATGTTTTTTCCGCTCATAATCTACGCGAAGAAATTTCTTGGGTGATCGAGAAGATTAAAAACTTGCGCGAAAAAGAGACGGACGCAAAAATAGTTGTAATAGCTCGCACCAATAATTTGATCACCAAGACCGCGGATATTTTTGCGGCCAAAGGCGTAGCGCATATCACGGTTGATAAATACGAATTTTTCCGCCGTCAAGAAGTGAAGGATGTTTATGCTTATTTGAAAATAATTTTTAATCGTTTTGATTTGGAAGCGGCTTATCGCCTGGTTAAACGCCCGCCGCGCAATATCGGTTCGGCAACTTTGAAAACGATCGTCGAGCGGGGAGACAGTATTGGCCTGAAAGTTTCCGATTTTTTGAATTTTAAGAATTATAATTATCCCGAACCGTTCTATAATTTAATAAATAAATTTGATAAAGGCCGGCTGGTGGTTCTGGACACGGAAACGACCGGTACCGATGTTTTGTCCGACGATATCATCCAAGTTTTTGCTCAAGAAGTGGTCAATGGAAAAGTCGAAAAAAAATTCCATTATTATTTAAAGAACGATGTGCCGGTCGGCTTTTCCGAAACAGTTCATGGCCTTTCCGATGAATTTTTGCGCAAAAACGGCGCGGAGCCGAAAAAAGTTTTGGCCGAACTAAAAGAATTCATCGGCGCAGACGCGGCCGTCGGCCACAATGTTAATTTTGACTTATCAATGCTTGTTGAAAACGGCAAGCGCCGCGGCGTTAGTTTTGATTTTAAGGAATATTACGATACGCTGGATTTGGCCAAACGAATGGTGGACTCGCCGAATTATCGCCTGACAACTTTGGCGGAATTGCTTGGTTTAGCCACGGCCACGCACGACGCGGAAGATGATGTGTCAGCAACCGTCGGGTTGCTCGGCGTTTTGGTGGAAAAAATGAGAAAAGGGAGTCCGGAGCGCGTTGTTTTGTGGCAAGAATTTTCCGCCAAATTTTTAAAGCTCGCCAACACGATCGACTCTTGGCAAAAATTAGTTTCAGCCAGTCGGCCGCCGGAAGTTTTGGAAAAGGTTTGGGAGGAATCAGGTTTGGAAAAATATTATGGCGCCGAAGCTGACCATGAAAAACGCCAAAAATCCATCGAAGAATTGGCTAAAGTTTTTGCGGAAAAAGATAATCCTGACAAGCGTCCGGAAATTTCTTTGCGCGAACTGATTCACTACGCCGCGCTCGTTAAAGATATTAATTTTCTTGGCCTGGAAAAAGGAAAAATCCCGATCGTCACCGCCCATCAAGTCAAAGGCTTGGAATTTGATTATGTTTTTATCATCGGCATGAACGAATATATTTTTCCGATTAGCCGCTCTGACATTGAAGAAGAAAAAAGATTATTTTATGTCGCGATGACCCGCGCCAAGAAAAAAATCTTTATTTCCTATAGCCAGTATAACGACAACGGCTATGCGGCGACCAAGAGCCGATTTATTGATTATATTGATGAGAAACATGTGGAGTTCAACGCATAACGCATAACGTGGAACGCGTAACGGATGTTGCAAAGTTTTCTCAATATTTAAATTGTGCTATATTAAGTTAAGAAAATTAAATTTTTATAAAAAATATTTTTAATCACGACGTTATGCGTTTTGCGCTACGCGTTGTGCGAATCTATGGCCAATATCCAAGAAGTCTTTAACCGCATCCAGAAAACTAAAAAAGAACAGAAAGAATTAAAAACAATGTATCGTGATGCTTTGAATAATTCCGGCGCCTATCAGCGTTCACTGGAAGAATTGAAAAAATTAAAAGAAGAAAAGAAAAAATACGAAGACGGAATTAAGCAGGAATTTTCTTCCGAATTTGATAAGCTGGAAATTTTAAAAAACGAATTGATGAACGATAATCAGTTGCTTTCTGATATTGCGATGAGCCAAGTGGCCAAAGGGGAGAAGATAGAGATCAGTGATGAATACGAAACAAAGTATGAGCCGATTTTTAGTGTTAGATTTAAAAAAGTTGGCTAAAATTAGGTAAAATAAACAGAATAGCCGCTAGAAGGGCGGTTTTTTGTTGACATTTATTATAAAACGTGATATGGTGGATTGAAAACCAGTACCTTACGTACATTACAATTCACTTAAAATAAGGAGTTATAATAATGATTATCAAAGAAGAAAACCTGAAGAAGATTGAAAAAACAGCACTGTTAATTGCTCTTTTTTCGGTCTTAATCGGCCTCTTCTCTATCATTATTATTTCGAGGCCGACGATGAAAACCGGAGATTTTAAAATCTCCCTGCAAAAAGCAGTAAAAAGTATCGGCAATTCCGGCAAAGCAGATGCAAAAGAATTTTCGAAATCGGAAATTACGTTGTCGGATAACACGATAGTTAAGTTCAAGAAACTTAAAGCGCTATCCACTATTTCTACGTCGCCAGCAAAAGTCGAGAAGAAAAAATCTGTCAGCGGTAAAAAATTCGATGCAATAGCTCAAGCGAAAAAGAAAAAGCATGACGCGGAAGAGAAGGAAATTTTCGATCATATCGAAAACGCCAAGAAGAGATATTTCTATTACATGGTTAATCATGGAGAAATGACCATAGATTCATGTGAGAAAAAGGGTATCGAACCTGATTTTGGAATAGCTCTTTTTTTAAACGAGGGTGGCGGCGATAGATATGCTCGAAGTGATTCAGGAGCTCTTGGTATTTGTCAGTTGATGCGCAGAACTGCTATTCGTTTGTGGAATAAGCGCCATGAAAAGATTCCGAAGAATATAGATTCGGCATTGTGTGTTCCCCAGGTTAGCATGTCCTTGGGTACTGACCATATTAAAGAAAGTCTGGATTTTTTTGAGAGTCCGGTAAAAGCGGCTATCGCTTATTGGGCGGGCAATAATGGTGTTTACAACTATTTCTGCAAATATGACGGCAAAGACGTGGATGTGGAATATTACAGAATAGTTTATGGCATTTATAAATGGATCAAAGATCAAAAAGGAGAAAGATGCTCTCCTGCCATGAAGCCGGCCAGACCTTCGGAAATTATTCCGAATGTGCAAATAGCACAAGACTGATTTGTAGGCCCTGTTCGCGAAACAAACGAACAGGGCTTTTTCTTGCTAAAAATGGTTTTTTGGTTTAATATATAAGTGATATAAGTGAAAAATTATTTTATTTTTTTGAATTTTATGATGACCGCCAGCGAACTACGAAAAAAATATTTTGAATTTTTTCAAAGCAAGGGGCATAAATTAATTCCTTCGGCGTCTTTGATTCCGGAAAACGACCCGACGGTTTTATTCACCACTGCCGGCATGCATCCTTTGGTGCCGTATCTTTTGGGCGAATCACATCCGGAGGGCAAACGGCTGGTTGACGCGCAAAAATGCGTACGCACTGATGATATTGATGAAGTGGGCGACACAACTCACCATACTCTTTTTGAAATGCTTGGTAATTGGTCGCTCGGCGACTATTTTAAAAAGGAAGCGATTGAATGGAGCTGGGAATTTTTAACTGACCCTAAATGGCTCGGTTTAGATAAAAACAGATTGGCTTGCTCGGTTTTTGCCGGCGATGATGACGCGCCTTTTGATGAGGAGGCTTTTGCGATTTGGAAAAATCTGGGGATGAGCGAAAAAAGAATTACCAAATTACCAAAGAAAAATAATTGGTGGGGCCCGGCCGGCGTCACCGGTCCTTGCGGTCCTGATTCGGAAATGTTTTATTGGGTCGGCGATCTTGATAAAATTCCTGAGAGTTTTAATGATGATAACGCGCTTTGGGTGGAAATTTGGAATGACGTTTTTATGCAGTACAACAAGAAGCTTGATAGAACTTTTGAGCCGCTCGCGCAGAAAAATGTTGATACCGGCATGGGACTGGAGCGCATCTTGGCTGTTGTTAACGGTTTGGCTGATAATTATCAAACTGATCTTTGGACGGGCATTGTTGAGGAAATCGAAAAATTATCAGGAAAAAAATATTTAGAATCTGCCGAGGTTCAGCGTTTGATGCGGATAATCGCCGATCATATCAAGGCCGCGACTTTTATAATCGGTGATGAAAAAGGCGTGACCCCGTCCAATATGGGCGCGGGCTATATTGTTCGCCGCCTTTTGCGCCGCGCTATCATTCACGGACAACGGTTGGGTATTAAAAAAGGCGAGTACTGGGTTTATAAAATCGCTTCGGCGGTAATTGATATGTATAAAGAGGCGTATCCGGAATTAGCGAACCGCCAAGAATTTATCAAAGATAACCTGGAAGAGGAAGAAGGAAGATTTGAAAAAACTTTGGATAACGGACTGAAAGAATTTAATGAGCAGTGCGAATCTTTGTTGTGTCAGCTAAAAGAAGGCGATGAGATGATTGTGACCATGCCCGGTGAGACGGTTTTTAAACTTTTTGCCACTTATGGTTTTCCTCTAGAATTGATTAAAGAAATCGCCAAAGAAAGAAAAATAGAAATCGACGAAAAAGGTTTTGAAGAAGAATTTAAAAAGCATCAGGAATTATCCCGAACCGCTTCGGCCGGAATGTTTAAGGGCGGCTTGGCTGATTCTTCTGACGCGACGAAAAAATTACATACGGCCGCGCATCTGCTTTTAGCTTCGTTAAGAAAAGTTTTGGGTGATCATGTTTTTCAAAAGGGGAGCAATATCACGCCCGAACGTTTGCGTTTTGATTTTTCCCATCCGGAAAAAATGACTTCGGAACAATTGGCCGAAGTTGAGCGTCTTGTTAATGAAGCGATTGCTCATGATTTTCCGATAATCTGCGAGGAAAAACCAATAGCGGAAGCTAGGGCGGAAGGCGCGATGGGAGTTTTTGATTCCAAATACGGCGAAAAAGTTAAAGTTTATAAAATCGGTGAAGTGTCCAATGAGATTTGCGGCGGCCCGCATGCCGCGCACACCGGCGAACTCGGACATTTTAAGATTGTTAAAGAAGAAAGTTCAAGCTCGGGAGTTAGGAGAATTAAAGCCGTCCTTGCGTAACGCATAACGAAAATTGGCAGTGAAAGATGGATAAAAAAGCGCAAAAGTCAAGATTTTTTTTAGTTGCAAATTAAGAATATAATGGCCAATATTAGCTAGTTACGCGTTGTGCGCTATGTGTTATGCGGCATACTCTTGACATTTTTTCAATTTGCCTATACAATTTCTTTATAAATCAGTAACAAGATTTACCAATTATTTTGTTTGGTAATTTTTTTTGTTAATGCTAGAAGAAAAAAATCCAACTATTAATTCCAAAGATTTTCTAGAAATGGAAGGGGAGGTGACGGAATTAATGCCAGCGGGAACTTTCCGCGTCGTTTTTTCCAACGGCCATGAAATTTTGGCCCATCTTTCCGGTAAAATGCGGATGAATAAAATTCGGCTTTCGGTCGGTGATCGAGTTAAAGTACAGATTTCTCCTTACGACCTCACCAAAGGCCGCATCACTTTTAGACTTTAAACGGAATTACTAATAACATTATCATTTAAGACATGCTACATGCTTTCATGTTCCATGCTCTATGAATATATGAAGGTTAGAGCAAGCGTTAAACCAATTTGCAAAGATTGTAAAGTTGTCCGCCGCAAAGGCAGAGTTTGTGTTATTTGCAAAAATCCTAAACATAAACAAAGACAAGGCTAATAAATTATATTTGCATTAATTCGCGGCATTTGCATGCATTCGCGGATTCGCATCACACAGTATGGCTCAAGCTAGAATCGCCGGTGTCAATATTCCCACAGAAAAAAAGGTAAAAATTTCTTTAGCTTATATTTTTGGCATTGGTTATGCTCGCGCGTTGGAAGTTTTGGATGAGGCAAAGGTTGATCCGGAAAAAAGAGTAAAAGATTTAACCGAAGCGGAAGTTAATAAAATGAGAGAAATCGTGGAAAAGAAATATATTGTGGAGGGCGATTTGCGCCGAGAAATCATCGGTAATGTTAAAAGAATGAAAGAAATCGGCTGCTATCGCGGTCTTCGCCATATTAAAGGTTTGCCGGTTCATGGCCAGACCACTAAAAGAAATAGCCGCACAGTTCGCGGCAACGTTAGAAAGACTATGGGTTCGGGCAGAAAACCGGCCGCGCAAAAGACCTAATTTTGAAAATAAATAATTATTATGACTGAAGATAAAAAGGAGATTAAGAAAGATGAAGAAATAAAAAACGAAACACCAAAGGCTGAAGAAAAAAAAGCTGCTGCTTTGGTTACAGAAAATGATTTTGATGATTTAGAAGATGATGAAAATGAAATCACCGAAAGAAAAGAAGGTGATGATGCTACCGAAGATTTGCCTGATGATATCAAGAAAAAATTAGAAGCTCGCAAAGAAGAAAAAAGCGCTAAGAAGCCGATGAAGAAAAAGAAAAAAAGAGGAGCCAAAGTGAAAGTTGAGATTGGCAAAGTTTATGTTAAAGCGAGTTATAATAATACAATAGTTACAGCCACTGATTTGAACGGCAATGTTATTTCTTGGGCTTCCGCCGGTATGGCCGGATTCAAAGGTCCGAAAAAAGCAACTTCTTATGCCGCGCAGATCATTACCAAAATTGTTTTAATGAAAGCCAGGGATGAATACGGCATGAAAGAAGCTAGTGTTTTTGTGAAAGGTATCGGCACCGGACGCGAGGCTGCGATCAGAGCGGTCAATGCCAATGGTATTAACGTTACCTCCATTAAAGATATTACTCCAATCCCGCATAACGGCTGTCGTCCCAAAAAACCAAGACGCGTTTAATTAAAATATTCGCAATTAGTATATATTCGTATTGAATTAGTATTATATTTATGAAAAATATCGATCCAAAATGCAAGCAGTGCCGACGTATCGGAGAAAAATTATTCTTCAAGGGAGATCGTTGCTCTTCTCCGAAATGCGCGATAACACGCCGGAATTATATTCCCGGTTTTCATGGCCCCAAAGCTAAAGGCGCGCCTCGTCGCTCCGACTACGGTTTGCAATTGATTGAAAAACAGAAAGCCAAAAAGCAATATCTCTTAAACGAAAAGCAATTCCGTATTTTATTCGAGAAAGCCGCCAAGAAAAGAGGCAACACCGAAGAGCTTTTGCTTCAGCTTTTGGAATTGCGTTTGGATAACGCGGTTTATCGCGCCGGTTTTGGCGCTTCCCGCAGCGAATCACGCCAGCTGGTTAATCACGGTCATTTCACAGTCAACGGCAAATCGGTTACCATTCCTTCTTATAAAGTTAAGCAAGGCGATGTGATAAAATTAAAAGAAAAGAGCAAGCGCAGCAAGAAATTCGCCAACTTGGCGGTCAAAATGAAAAAGGCGGAAATCCCCGGTTGGCTGAATGTCAGCGCCGAAGATCTTAGCGCCAAAGTTTTGCATGAGCCGGCGGCTAAGGATCTTCGCGTCAATTTCAGCCCGCAAATTATCGTCGAATTTTATTCCAGATAAAGAAAATAATCCGAATCTACAAATTTTCGGACGAATCTACGGATGACATCCGAATGGATAATCGTCCTCGGCATTCGGATAATTCGGATGGTATTCGTAGATTTGTATTGATATTCGTAGATTCGAATTATATTAAAAAAGTTTTTAAAATAAAATAAAATTTATATGGAATCAATAGCCAAGCCAAACAAAACTGAATTTATCAAGGGCGAAAAGCCGAATCAAGCGACCGCGGTCGTCGAGCCTTTTTATCCTGGTTACGGCATGACCGTTGGCAATTCGATCCGCCGTGTTTTGCTTTCTTCTTTGTTGGGAACTGCTGTTGTCGGCGTAAAAATTAAGGGTGCCAGTCATGAATTCACCACTTTGCCGCATATTAAGGAAGATATTTTGGAAATAATCATGAACTTGAAACAGTTAAAACTGGCAATGTTTGATGATGAAGAAATAAAATTAGAGCTAGATGTCCATGGTAAAAAGGAAGTTAAGGCTGGAGATATTAAAAAAGACAGTCGAGCGGAAATTATAAATCCTGATTTAGTGATTGCCAATATTACCGACATGGCCGGTTCATTAGAAATAGAAATTACTGTCGGCAAAGGCCGCGGTTATCGTCCGGTGGAAGCGATTGAAAATAAAAATACAGAAGTCGGTTATATTGAAATGGATTCTTTTTTCTCTCCGGTTTTGGAAGTTGGCTTAAAAGTGGAAAATGTCCGCGTCGGTAAGATGACCAACTGGGATAAATTGCTGATCAATATTGTGACCGACGGCACCATCACTCCGGAAAAAGCATTCACCGATTCGGTAAAAATTTTGCAAGAACAAATCAGTGCGTTGATTGGCGAAGAAGTGTCGGCTGTAGTCGAAGAAGCAGAAGCCGAGGATGCGGTTGCTACTGAAGAAGAAACCGAAGATGATGAAAAGAAAGCTAAGAAAGAAAAAAAGGTTAAAAAAGAAAAAAAGAAATAATATAATGCAAATACTACGAATTATACGCGAATACTACGAACAGTAAGACAGAAACGAATAATTCGTGTAAAAATATTTGCAGTATTCGCATATAATTTGTAGGTTCGCATTATAATTTTATGAGACACAGAAATAAGAATAAAATTTTAGACAGAAAGAGAGGTCCGCGTTTAGCGTTGATGAAGGGTTTGGCCTCTAATGTTTTGATTTACGAAAAAGTTAGAACCACTGAAGCCAAAGCTAAAGCTGTTAAAAGCCGAGTAGAAAGAATGATCACCTTGGCCAAGAAAAATGATTTGGCTTCCACCAAAAGGCTGATCGCGGATTTGCCGCAAAAAATGGCAGTCTTAAAAGCGATTGAAGTTTTGCGCGAACGTTATAAAGGCAGAACCGGCGGTTATACCAGAATAATAAAATTGGGTGCAAGACCAGGAGATGGTGGTAAAATGGTACAGATTGAATTAGTTTAAAATTATTCGCATTATATTTAATATGGAAAGAAAATTGTATACAATTGACGCAGAAGGAAAAGCTATTGGCCGCTTAGCGACGCAAATCGCCACTATTTTGCGCGGCAAAAATAAGGTTTCCTATCGTCCGCATTTAGATGAAGGCGACCGTGTGGAAGTGATCAATGCTGACAAAGTTAAGATTACCGGCAAGAAATTAGTACAGAAAAAATATTATCGCGTTTCCCAATATCCGGGCGGCATCAAGGAAGTCGGCTTGGATGAATTAATGGCTAAGAATCCGGGTGACGCCTTAAAAAAAGCCGTTAAACAGATGTTGCCTCCTACCAAATTACGTCCGGGAATGTTGAAGAGACTGATTATTAAATAAACTACATATTATTCGCGGTTTTCGCGGCATTCGCGATCAATTCGCGGCATTCGCATTATATTATTATGCCGACTAAAAAAACAACCAAACAAGCTGAAGAAGTTGTTAAAGAATCAGTTTCTTCTGCCAAAGGAAAATATATCAAAGCCATCGGTCGCCGCAAGACAGCCTCGGCCCAGGTTAGAATTTATTTGGAAGGAAAAGGCGAGGTCGTCGTCAACGGCAAGTCGATTGAAAAATATTTTGATGAAGATCGCGCCGCGATTGCTGTTCAGCCTTTGAAATTGACCGGCGTCGGCAAAGACGTTGATGTTTCCGTATTAGCTAAGGGCGGCGGAGTAAATTCTCAAGCCGAAGCGATGCGCCACGGCTTAGCTCGCGTTTTAATCCTCTTGAATCCTGAACTCGACGGCGCTATCCGCGCTAAAGGCTGGATGACCCGCGATTCCCGCAAAGTGGAAAGAAAGAAACCTGGTCTTAAAAAAGCTCGCCGCGCCCCGCAGTGGTCCAAACGTTAATCGTCTATCCAATTCGCATATTCAAAAAACGCATTTTTCTCACAAGATGCGTTTTTTGTTTTTTTGCGCTATAATTAAATTATATGGATACTACGTAGGAGGAGGCTTATAAATATGCCAAGAAAAATAAAAAATTTATTATCAATAAATTTTTAGGCAATAAATTGGAATCCAATGAAAGACCAATTTTTATTTTTATGGCTGGCGCACCGGGCGCTGGTAAGACGGAATTTTCCAAATGGCTGATAAGTACTTTGAAGAAAAGGCATGTTGCCAAGGAAGTTGCCAGAATTGACGCAGATGAAATTAGGGGGATTTTTTGTTCAATGGGCTATAATGGAAAAAATTCCGATGAATACAAAAGAGGCTGTGTCAAAGGAATTGAAATATTGTTTGATTATTGTTTAAAAAATAAATACAACACCGTAATTGATAGCACCTTCGCCTCACTTGCTGTCGCGGAAAGAAATATTGAATCGGCTTTGAGTATTAAAGCGGTGGTATATGTCGTTTATGTCTATCAAGATCCGCTGACCGCCTGGGGCTTTACCAAAATCAGAGAAAAAGAAGAGGGTAGAAAAATCAATAAAGAACTTTTTATAAATTCTTTGTTTAAATCGGTTTCCAATGTGAACTCTATAAAACAAAAATATAAAGAAAAAGTTGAGGTCTGGCTGGTCGAAAAAGATATCACCAATAAAACCAGGAATATTAAGTTCAATATTAACAATGTTGACAGTCATTTAAAAATAGCCTATAATTCAGAAACATTAAATAATATATTATATGAAGAATAAAAAAAACAAGAATAGTTTTTTTGGTTTAAATGCCGCGGAAAAAGTTAAAATTGTCCAAGAAGCGGCTGATTTAGCGACCAAAGAGCAGCTAATAATTGTTAATAAATACGGTGGTATTAAAGCTCTAAAAAATTACAGTAACTAATTTTAGTCCATATTTTATTGTATTCAAAAAACGCATTTTTCTCACCAGATGCGTTTTTTGTTTATGTTTGCTATAATTTTTATAGTAATATACGAAATATCAGATATTAAATACGAGCTACGAATATGATCGGTGTTTTTGATTCCGGGGTCGGCGGGCTAACAGTGTTAAAGTCATTATTGAAGTATTTGCCTGATTATGACTATGTCTATTTAGGCGATAATGCCCGCACGCCTTACGGCAATAAATCTAAAGAAGAAGTTTATGAATATACCCGCCAAGCGGTTGATTTTTTATTTAAGCAAGGTTGTGATCTGATTATTATCGCTTGCAATACGGCCTCAGCCTTGGCCTTGCGGAAGATTCAGCAAGAATATTTGCCGGAAAAATATCCCGGCAAAAAAGTCTTGGGCGTGGTGCGGCCGATGGCCGAAGCGATAGCTGGTAATAAAAATTTTAAGAGAATCGGGATTATCGGCACTAAAGCCACGATCAAATCAAAAATTTACCCCAAAGAAACGAAAGCGCTCAAAAATAAATCAAAAATTTATTGTCAGAGCGCGCCGCTTTTGGTGCCACTGGTTGAAAGCGGCCGGAATGACCAAAAAGAAATCAAAGAAACTCTGGAGAAATATTTAAATCCTTTGAAAAAATTAACAATAGATCTCTTAGTTTTGGGTTGCACCCATTATCCTTATTTGGAAAAGCAGATTTGCCAGATCATGGGGAAAGGCTGTAAGATTTATAATTCAGGGGAGATCGTGGCTAAAAGTCTTAAAGATTATGTAAAAAGACATCCGGAATTAAGGATTACTCGGCATCCGAAGCCGAAATTGGAGTTTTATACTACCGGCGGCGTCGGCGCGTTCAAGCTTGTCGGCGATAGATTTTTAGGGAAAAAGATTGAACATATTCAGCGGATTAAATTATAAATATCCAATATCAAATAACCAATATATTAAAAAATATTTAAATATTTTAATAAGTAAAATTTTTATTATTGGTCTATTTAAATATTTTTTGAAGTATTGGGTATTGGTTATTTTTTATTTTGTAGTCGATGAAATTTTACTAAAATATGGAGAATTTACTTGATAGAGTTAATAAATTAAGAAAAAGACTGGAAGATGTCTGGCAGGTTTTAGCTTTAGAAAAAGCTAAGGCCGAGCTGATTGAAAAAAGAAAGATTATGGAAGAACCAGGTTTTTGGAATGATCAAGAGCGGGCGGTAAAGATTTCCAAAGAAGCGGAAGATTTGGATAAAGAAGTTAAAAAATGGGAAGGCGTTAAAAAAGAAATTGATGATTTTTCTGATTTGATTTCCGAGGCTATTAAAGAAAAAGACAATGAATTGGAAAAAGATATTGAAAAAAATTTGGCTGACTTGGAAAAACGTTTTGAGGAGCTGGAATTTTTCGCTTTGTTTTCCGGCAAGTATGACCGCGACAACGCGATTTTATCGATTCATTCCGGCACCGGCGGAGTTGATGCGCAGGATTGGGCGCAAATTTTGGAACGGATGTATTTGCGTTTTGCCGAGCGGATGAATTGGCGCGCCGAGATAATCGACCGCACGGTCGGCAACGAGGCTGGCATTAAGAGCGTGTCGATAAAAATCGACGGACTTTGGGCTTATGGTCATCTAAGGTCCGAAGCCGGCGTGCATCGCTTAGTGCGCATTTCGCCGTTTGACGCCGAGAATATGCGCCAAACATCTTTTGCCTTGGTCGATGTGGTGCCGGAATTTCCCGAAGCTGACGAGATAGAAATTAAAGACGATGAAATAAAATTCGAGACTTATCGCTCTTCCGGTGCGGGCGGACAGAATGTTAATAAAGTTTCCACCGCCGTTCGCCTAATCCATATTCCTACTGGCATCACGGTACAATGCCAAACCCAGCGCTCGCAATATCAAAATCGCGAGTTAGCGATGAAACTTTTGAAATCGAAATTGATGCAATTAAAATTGGAAGAGCAAGCCAAAGAAAAAAAAGAAGTTCGCGGCGAAGTGATGAAAGCGGAGTGGGGAAAGCAGATCCGCTCATATGTGATGCAACCATATCAGATGGTGAAAGACCATCGCACTGAATATGAAACTTCCGATATTAAATCAGTGCTCGATGGCGAGATTGACGGCTTTATTGAAGCGTATTTGAAGAAAAAATAAAAATTATGTTTGGGATATAAAAAAAGCCCGCGTCAGTCGCAGGGCTTTGAGAGATTTTTAGCACCCATTCATGGATGCGGATGTGTGCTGAAAAATCCCAAGACGATTAAAAATAATATTAATCCTACTAAAATAATTTTGTTTTTGTCTTTCATTTTTCCTCCCCAGAATACGGTAAAAAGGAATATTTTTTATAATAATATATTAGCATAATAGTTCCACATTGTTAATGAAGAGAAGGATAGTTATTTTTATCGCCGGTTGGGCGTTTGCCGGCGGTATCGTCATTGCTTCGTTTTTGCCGAAAAATTTAATGTTTCTCGGCCTTTATTATTTTATAACCACCATAATATTTCTTATAATCGCCGCCTGGTTTTGGCATAAAAAGAATGTTCGTGCCATTTTTCTTTGGGCGGCTTTTTTATTTTTCGGCGGTTGGCGTTTTGCCATTAGTTTGCCGATTGATTCGCCTGACAAAATTTTTCATTATAATGGCAACAAAGTTGAGTTGACCGGCTTGGTTTCCGCCGAGCCCATAACCAAGGGCCGAAGCCAAAAATTAGAAATACAAAGTTTGGAATTAGAAAATCCCCTCTTGGGAGTGGTGGTCCCGCCAAGGCGGGACCGGGGTGGGTTGGGCGTTGAAGGACGTGTTTTAGTTATCGCTTCCGCCTACCCGCCATATAATTACGGCGATGTTCTAAAAATAATTTGTAAATTAGAGCGGCCGCAACAGCTTGACGGATTTGATTATGAGAAATATTTGGCCGCGCAAGGTATTTATTCCACTTGCAGTTTTCCTAAAATTTCAATTTTAAAAAAAGAAAGTTTGCCGCCGGAGATTTTAAATAAAGAAAAAAGTTTGACGCGTTTTAATTGGTTATGGGGCGGAATTTATAAAATTAGAGCCAAATTAAGCGCGACGATTGACAATGGTTTAGCCGAGCCCGAAGCCGGTTTGCTCAAGGCTTTTATTTTGAATGATCCGACTGTGCCGGATGATTTGAATTTATCTTTTCGTCAGAGCGGACTTTCGCATATCGTGGCGATTTCCGGTTCGCACATCTCTGAACTGATCGGCATTGCCTTTTTCTTTTTATTATTTTTAGGTTTGAATCGCCGCCATGCTTTTTGGTTTTGCGTGCCACTGATTTTATTTTACGTGACCATGGTCGGCGCGCCGGCTTCGGCGACGCGGGCGGGCATTATGGGATTTTTAGTTTTGTTGGCCATGTATCTTGGCCGACTTTCCCGGCTTGATTATATTCTGGTTCTTTCCGGAGCGGTGATGCTTTTATTTAATCCGATGTTAATTATTGCCGATGCCGGATTTCAATTATCTTTCTTGGCGGTTTTGGGAATGATTTATTTATACTCCATCTTTGATAATTTCTTTTCGAGATTTTATGAAGATCGTCCCAAAATTATAAAAGCATTATGTCAGATGATAGCCTTAACGATCGCGGCGCAAATTTTTACCGCGCCGATCTTGATTTTCGGCTTTCACCAAATTTCTTTGGTTGCGCCATTAGCTAATTTGTTCGCGCTGTGGGCCGCGCCGTTTATTATGATCACCGCCCTTATCGCCATGGGCTTATCATTAATATTTCCCGCCGCCGCCATAATATTTTTCATCCCGGCCGGATTTTTGGAAAAATATTTAATTCTTGTGGCTCAAATTTCCGCCCAACTGCCATTTGCTTATTGGAAATTTTAATAACTTTTTGTCAATAGGAAAATTTAGACAGAAAAGGTATAATTTATTGGTATGGATTTTCGCATCAAATTAAGAATAGCTTGGATAATTGCTTTAACCGCAATGGTTTTGGTGTTGGTCTGGCTTTCGGCTGTGCCGGGTGGAAAAATAACTTATGTTCAGGATTTTAAAAGCTTTAATGATTTTATCGGCAATCTGACGCCAGTCGAGCGTATGGCG